>Ga0307517_10007676_pt1 | contig 15677 bp, 15 predicted proteins | sample 23_EM_MG_FD_194515 | JGI IMG/M metagenome (GOLD analysis project Ga0307517, IMG submission 194515) | Populus trichocarpa ectomycorrhiza microbial communities from riparian zone in the Pacific Northwest, United States - 23_EM | ecosystem: Host-associated > Plants > Roots > Unclassified | place...
CGAAAATATCGACGTCCGCCCTCCCCCATTGGCTGAGGTCCCCTACAATGGCGGTGTCCCCCCTGATCATCTCTCGAGGTGGGGGGCAGCATGCCTGTATCCAATTTTTCGCTCCCATCCCCACGCCAAACCCTACTCGCCTCGGACGCAATGGCATCACTGCAATCTTGCACTGCAGGTATGGACTCTTCCTGCATTCGATCGCACGATAACCACTGGCGGGTCCACTACTTAGCTTCCATAAATTTCGTCTACCTTACTTAGATAACTAAAAAGTCAAGCTTTATCACATAAACATTGGCTGGCAAGCTCGAAACGATGGTGTTCGGGCAGGACGAGCGATTTTGTATGGCGCGGGCCCGGGGCCGCAGGTCCCAGGTACAATGCCAGTAAGCATGACCCGGCAAATTTAGATCATAATGAACGTTGCACAAAACTCTTAGACCGGCATTTTCCGGCGAGCTGGGATAAGGCATTGCCCGGCAAGTTCGCGAGTGGCCAGCTAGTAGTGTAAAAACAGACGGGACAGAGTCCCTACCTCCGGCTCTGTCCAGAGCGAGGCAAGGAATTTCACCCAGGGGAAGTCAGGGTGTTCGTGCGACGTGGTTTTACGTGTGTGCGATAGGATTCTTTTCTGGGCACTTTGAACGGCATACCGGTACGCCCACAAATAACTTAGATTCCAGCTGTTTGCCGCACGTCGATCGTCTGCTTTGTGAAATCACAGTATCTTCCGTTCACGTACGGGGCCAGCACCCGCATAGCTGAGAACTTCAACCTCTAGGGGTGCACAGTGGAAGTGAGAGTCAGGTTGCCGGTCCTGCTTCCTCGATAGGGCGGCTGTGAACCCGCCGAACGAGAGAACGCATCCGAAAGGACAGTACTTTGACACCACCGTGGTCCACGTGAAACCCTTGGACCAATTCGTTCAACCAGGTGCCATAGCAGCTCCGTCGCGAGCGAGTGGCGTGGCGTAGACTAAGGAGCTTCCCACTTAGTACTCCTTCCAGAACCTCCATCTCGGCCTGATTTCCCGATGCCCCGTCCGCGTGGGCTCATTCAGACTCGGAAACCGCATTCGCCGCAAGACCTATTTGCTGTTTCAAGGATGGAAACCAATCGCAACGAGTTGTCCCGATTCGATGAGGCCATATCGGTTTTGATGCTCAGGATGATGTCCAGGACTTCTGTAGCCGAAGCAAAGGGACTGAAAGGACTCTGGTGCACGTCCTTCCTAGCGTAGACTTATACCCGTCGGCGTAAGCCCCAAAAGTAGATGAGGGACTTTCCCCAGGTGTACCTAATAGACGTCGTCTCCCGGGTTGTCATTTCAAGGGGGAGCGCGGACCGGACTGCATCAGCAAATCGTGGAAATTCTGGCAAACGATTGTAGTTCCGTGATTCTTTGTCCGGGGGTTATAATGTCTTGTATCACGATATATAGCCCAGTCCTATGCGCCGCCCAGGAGGGTTACAATTAGTTACAACGAGTTATAATGGGTTATCTGCCCTTGTCGGGGAAGCAACCCGATCACCAGCACGTATCAGACTTTCCACGAATTGCCGATGCTTGCATTAGTATTTTGAGCCCGGCAGCGGCCGGTATTGGCAGTACCAAATCATACGCTGTATACCACTCGGAGCAAACAAATTATCAATTAAATTCTAACTATTCTGAGGATGCCGGAGCAGCGTTGGACGCTTGCAGTCCTGCGGGTCATTGGGACCAGCCAAAAAATGATTTCTTATTCCTGTCCCACGATGGAGTACAAAAATCTGACGATCTAGGTCATCATAGTGTTTGCCGAGAGCGCTGGGGCTTGGAGGAAGGGGAGACGGGGAGACGGCCAGCACTGCAGAGATTTGTTTTGTCGTAGAGGGGAAAGCCGCATACAGCCCCAAAAAAAACCTCCACCGCACGGTTCCCCCCCCCCCCCCGCCCTCCCCACTGACATCGCTTCAGAACTCGCCCAGTACGACGCGACGAAACCAGCTTCTGCCCAAGATATCTCTGCTGCACCCGAAGAAATCAGTCAGCACCAAACGTCTCTTTGCTCACAACCAACTGAGTAACGCTTGGCATCCCATATTTGTATGTCGCCGGAGCGGCAGCTCTCCCCGGAGGCAGAGCACGCAACAACCTCTACACCGTGTCTCAACGTGACAGATCACCGGCACCTGTGGTCGATGATCTCCCCACAAGCCTGGACTTCTGCCCTAGCTTTATCAATCTACTCCCCAGAGCCGTACGTGAGGAATTTTGGAGCGAATCGGGGTCACTATGTGGGCGGGGGGGTACGCGAGACTGTCGCAATCGACACAGGTAGCTGCTGAAACCTGGAGGCTATCATTGCTCCCCCGACAATCCAAAATCCCGGGCCCGCCTCCCGTGAGAAAAGGATGGGGAAGACATTCCCTCACACACAGTGGCTGAGGCAGCCGACGCACTTTGCGAGCCTTGTATGGTGGATTACCGCAATGGATTCCTAATGTTTTAATCGCCGTTCTGGCTCTCATGCTACTTCCTACGTTTGATATCGCGACTCCCATCTCGGTAGCTCGTGATTAAGCCCGACGGTCAATATATCAGTCAAGCGTGCCCTTGGTTCATACCCGGCCACTTGCGTGGATGGTGTTCCGCGTCGCTCCAGGCTGAACCTCAAATCGACGGCAGATCTTCCGACTCCAATGATAATAACGCGATTCGGCTTGGAGGATGCCGCCGTACGGATCCCAAGATAATCGCAGAGGTCCCAGCCAAAGGAGGGGGTTCACGTGATGCAGAGATGCTCATCCCCTAGATATGGGGATCGGCTAAAAAATTCTATGTAAAGAATGAAAAACCCCTCGGGCTCCGTAACCGTGGGAATATACCTATGGGTCATATATCCACCGGGAACCTCTTGAATGACGTTGGTATAGATCCGTAGTTGTTTATCCGTCTGGTTGACATCATGTACATTCTCTGCCCCTTGGATACTTCTCGATCGACACACTGGCTATCTTACACGCCCGTATCCGCGTTCCGCGACTCCAGATCATGATCGCACCTCACTCGTTTCTGAGGGCGGTCACCTTGAGCGGCAACTGCGGCCCTCTGTCTTCTTCTCCCACAACCATCGGGGTGACCCCCAGTTGCCTGAACATCTTGATTTCCTGTCCGTTGTCCGGAAGGGAGAAGTCAAATTTCCGGATCAGTGTGACCAATATTGTGTGCATCTCGATGACGCTATTTGCAGAAAAGTAGTTGATTAATTCTGATTCGTTTCCGTCTGGCCGTAAAGCCAAGTCCGGCGACTTACGCAAACCGCCACCCGATGCAACCCCTGGGACCTCCGGAGAACGTAGCACTATATCAAAGGACTTCGATTCATCGTACAACCAATGAATGTACGATATATCACGCACAGGTTGCCGTAAACCCCGAACGGCGTTTCAGGCTTTTCGTTCACGTCCAGCCACCGTTCTGGTCGGAACTCGTAGGGGTCTGACCCCCACAAATCTTTGTTCCTGCAAAACGGTAAAAACCTGTCTTAACCACGAGATCCGGCCTACGAGGAAGCATAACGAGGGGACAAACGTACAAGTTGTATCCGGCTATGGAGATGAATACAAGTGACCCCGCGGGAACGGGTAACTCATTGTAGACCTTTCCGGAAACACCCACAATGGGTCTCGCAAGGGGCAGGACATCATCCCTCGTGGCCTCACGTTGGACCTCAATTGCAGCCGGGTGGAGTCTCAGGGCCTCCTGTACGGATCGGGGAATCAGTTTTCCGTTCGGCTCCATGCGGACCGATTGCAGACGAACCTTTCCCACCGCGACCAAGTACGGCATGGAGTCGAAGTCGTTCACGCTGAAATCGCTATCACCCCTGGCCCTGATCTTCTCCAACGTTTCCGTGATCTCCGCCCGAAGCCTTTCTTGAACGTTGCGCTTCTTGGCCATCTCCCAGAGACAGTACGACATCTACGGAATTAGTTACGGCGAACTGCAGCGCGATGTCTAAACAAGCTGACCGTTCTTGCCACAGTTTCGTGGCCCGCAAACATTATCGTCCTGCACCGTGGATAAGCAGGAATTATTTGGACGAAAGGCCACAGGTATTGCCTTACCGAATTTGGGCAATCATCTCTTGATCGTTCAGTCGCCATTCCGGCCGTAGGGAAGAACTTGCCTTGACTAAACAACTGAGCGTTACACCGTGCGTCAAACTTCATAAAGGGGATAAAGGGCGGACCGAGCAAGCTGAGGAGATCCCTTCGAGAGGTACCATCTTTCAGCTCCTGTCGCTTCTCCTCGATCAGCTTCGCCGCAACCTCGTGCGCGTATGTCCTATTCTCTCGAAGTTTCACCATCCCCGGACGCTGGTCTCTCTCAAACATCCATGTACTGCAGCCTTCTGGGGCCCACCTGAGGGCATTCATCATGAACATACGTTCCTTGGAAACCACGCCAAATGCCCCGAAGCTAGGAAATGTCATCGTCACGACAGTTCTTGTGATTAGAAGGGAAGGGAACCATACGTCAGGTTATTATATGACTTCGTGAATGTGTTATCAGTGCTTTCCAAAGCGCCGAAGTCATATCCAAAAGCCCCTTCCCCGATGCTGGCTCCGGATCAATGAGTATGAAAGACACTGTTGATTCTCTCACGTACGCGTCTAGTGCTGCTTTGCTGAGCCACGAACATACATCGACGATCGCAGCTTGTCCCGACTCCCCGTCCGAGATAGCCTCTTGCCATTTATCTGCGAGCTATTCGCCGCTCTCGCGTTCAGCTCCGAGATCACGTATGGATAGAACAATGGCTTACTAAATCGCCACATCGGACGAAATAAGGGAACAAGCCCTTGGCTTCGACCAGACCGAACGCAGGAGCCATGGCTCTCCTCTGCCGCTTGTGTGCATCGCCTGGTTTCGAGATTAGAGGTTATACTGTGAAGCGTATGAGAGGGGACTCACCCTCGGCCCAGGCGAGACCTCTATCCAGGAGTGTCGCAATCAATTCCCTACTGTGGCCCGGTTTCCCGTACAGATACCCAGGGCCCTGGATAATGTGGTGGACGGCCTTGGGATCCACGATACACAAGCGGTCTTCCTGTACGACAGCATCAGTATAAGCATCCAACCGCACCCGGCTTTGACCAAGTAAAGATGGGTACCCCAAGTGGCCCTTTCAAATGAACGACGGTTCCATATTCTTCCAGAAGCCGTTGTTCGGTCTCGGTACCCTCTCCGCGTTGCAAGTACCATTGGTGTCCTGTTACAGTATTGGTGAGATAGTGATATTTGGCGCGTGAAAGGTCCGAGGATACCGTATATCCATGACGGGTTCTTCGGACCTGGAACGTCACTGATCGTAAGGCCGCGATACCGCTGGTATAGGGCGTAGACGATGGTGGCTCCGCAGATCGCTAGGGCTGTTTGCTGGAAGTCCATACCGGGGGAGCACTGGTTCATATGTGACACGAGGGTTGTGTTTTATATGAGAGCGGATTGAGTTCGGGCGCACTTCCCGTTGAACCGCAACACCGTGGCATCTGACCGGACCATACAACAAACCCATTCCAACCGCACTGCTTCCGAGGATTGGGATGACAGAGAAGTTGATGCTATTCATTGAAGAACGCCGGCGAAGCTATCCGCAGCCTGAAGCTTGAAGCTTGAAGGGTGGCAGAGGGGTCTGGGGCGTCGAAGAAACATTTCATGATGCCAGTCCGGGCGCCGGGGGTTGCTGGGGGATTTTCGCAGGGTCCTCTACTTAACCATCAAGGTGTGATTTGGAGAACGTCTGAACTTGTGGTCTTCGAGGACCGTGGAGCAGAGAACATGAAATAACCGGCGTGCACATTTGTGGCACCGGACCCACAAGTGTCGGGACCCTCACGCTAAACCTGAGAACGACGCGACCATCGTAGCCGACCTCTTAACATTCGGCGTCGGACTCTCTGGGTCATGTCGACATTCTCGGGAACGTTCCGAATGAAGCTTGCGTAGCTCCCAGTTGTTTGCTCATCTTCTGGCTACCACAGGAAACCTCCACTCCTTGGACGTTCCTCGATACGTTGGCTATCTTACACATCCGTCTCCACGTTCCGCGGCTCCAAATTATCACTACATCTTACTCATTCCTAATGGAGGTCACCTTGAGCGGCAACTGCGGTCCTTTGTGTTCCTCTCCGACAACCATCGGGAAGACCGATATTTGCCTGGGCATCTTGATTTCCTGTCCATTGTCTGGAAGGGAGAAGTCGAATTGCCTGACAAGTGTGACCAGCACTGTGTGCATCTCGATGACGCTATTTGCAGAAAAGCAGTCGATCAGTTCTGATTCGTTTTTGTTTGGCTGTAAAGCCAAGCCCGACGACTTACGCAAACCGCCACCCGATGCAACCCCTGGGGCCTCCGGAGAACGTAGCGCTAGATCAAAGGACTTCAATACATCATACAGCCAATAGATGTCCAAGTATGTCACGCACAGGTTGCCGTAAACCCCGAAAGGCGTGTCAGGCTTTTGGTCCGCGTCTAGCCATCGCTCTGGTCGGAACTCGTAGGCGTCTGGTCCCCACAAATCTTTGTTCCTGTAAAATGGTAAGAACCTGCCTCAACCACAGAATTTCTACCGGCATGTGGAGCGAGGGAATGAACGTACAAGTTGTATCCGGCTGTGGAGATGTACATGAATGTCCCTGCGGGAACAGGTAGCTCTCTGTAGACCTTTCCAGAAACGCCGACGATGGGCTTCGAAAGGGGCAGGACGTCGTCTTCGGTGGGCTCGCGTTGGATATCGAGTACCGATGGGTGGTGTCTCAAGGTCTCCTGTACGGATCGTGGAATCAGTCCTCCGTTAAGCCCCTCACCATCCAGACTGTCTCCGGACAAACCTTTCCAACCGCGACCAAGTATGGCATGGAGTCAAAGTCGTTCAAACTTAAATCACTATCACCCCTGGCCCTGGCCTTCTCCAGGGTTTCCATAATTTCCGCTCGAAGTCTCTCTTGGATGTGGGGCTTCTTGGCCAACTCCCAGAGGCAGAGTTCCAACTACGGAATCGGTTACGATGGACAGTAAACTGGTGTCTGTGAAACAGCTGACCGTTCTTGACACAGTTTCTTGACCCGCGAACATGATCGTCCTGCATCATGGATGAGCAGGAGTTATCTGGACGGAAGGCCACGGATGTTTTCTTACCGAACTTGGGCCACCATCTCTTCTTCGGTCAGTCGCCATTCCGGCCGTAGGGAAGAACTTGCCTTGACTTAAGAACCGAACGTCACCGTATGTCAAATATCATAAGGGGGATATGCAGGACGGACCGAGCAAACTGAGGACATCTCTTCGTGAGGTACCATCCTTCAGCTCCTGCCGCTTCTCCTCGATCAACTTCGCGGCGACTTCGTGCGCATATTTCCTGTTCTCCCGAAGTTTCACCATCCCCGGGCGTTGGTCTCTCTCGAAAATCCATGTAGCAAAGCCATCTGGGGCCCATCTGAAAGCACTGAGCATGAATATACGTTCCTTGGATAGCAAGCCAAATGCTCCGAAGCTACGAAATGTCATAGTCACAACAGTTCCTGTGATTGAAGAGGAGGGGAACCGTACCCCAGGTCCGTGAATGACTTCGTAAATCTATTGTCGGTGCTTTCCAAAGCGCCGAAGTCATATCCAAAAGCCCCATCTCCGATACTGGTTTCGGGTCGGTGAGTATGAAAAACATCGTCCTTGACTAGACTCCAACGCACGCATCTAGCGCTATCTTGCCGACCCATGGATGCACATCGATAATCGCGGCTTGTCCTGACTTCTCGCTCGAGATAATCTCGTGCCATTTATCCGCGAGCTATTTATCACTCTCACGTTCAGCTCCGATATCAGGTATGGATAGAACAATAACCAACTGAATTTGAACATCGGGCGAAATAGGGGAACAAGCCCTTGGATTCGACGAGACCGAATGCGGGAGCCATGGCCCTCCTTTGTCGTTTGTGCACATCGCCTGATTTCAGATTTAGGGGTTACGCTGTGAGAAACATATGAGAGACGGCTCACCCTCGGCGCAGACGAGGCCTCTATCAAAAAGCGTCTCAAACAATTCATTAAGGTTGTTTGGTTTTTTGTGCAGATAACCAGAACCCTGGAGTATACGGTGGACGGCCTTGGGATCCGCGATCCACAAGCGATCTTCCTGCACGATACATTAGCGTAAGCATCCAATCGCGCCCGGCCCCGACTAAGAAAATAGATTTACCCCGAGCGGCCCATTCCAGTACATTACGGTTCCATATTCTTCGAGAACGCTCTTGTCGGCGTCGGTCCCCTCTCCGCGTTGCCAGTACCATAGATGTCCTGTTCCAGAACCGGTGAGATGGTGTCGTTCATCGTGTGGGTCCCAGAGATACCATATATCCAAGATGGATTCTTCGGACCCGGGATGTCCCTGATAGTGAGATTGCGATAGCGTCTATACAAGACGTACGCCACTGTGACCCCACAGATTGTCAGGGCTGCTTGCTGGAAGTCCATCTTGGGGAATCCGTGGTTTGCACGCGGTGTAGGGTTCTCTCCTTATATAGAGGCGGACTGAATGGAAGGCTCGCTCATATTGTTCTGCGGAATCACTTGCATTGGGCATATGACTAGCCGTGGAGTGGCGAAGCCGCCCACATTGAATAATCACACCACCTTCCATGATCAGCAGCTGTTTTCATCCTTTACAGAAAGCCGGTAAAAGCTCTGTAGTCTAAAGGGCAGGAGAAGGATCTGCGCGTCGAAGCAGAGTTGGACAGCGCAAGTTCGGATGCTGGAGGATTGAGGTATTTTCGCGTGATCAAGGTGCGATTCGGAAATTAACTTCCGTGTATATCATCGACCATCAATGGGGGTACACATATATAGGTTAGAAGTCAATGGCTTTGGAGCGAGAAGTGGGAGTAGGCAGGCGTAAACTTAAGAGCGAACTTATCCCTCTGTGACGGACAAGACTGAAGGGCGACCACGAAAGAAGACCGAATAAACACAAACACTGGTGCACAACCCGTTCGTCCGCGTCAGTCCTCAGTATAAGTCACGTACAAGACATGTACATGAAACGGGGGAGCGGGCTGAGAAATCCGGAAGGACTGCGCACTTTGGTTCCAGAGGACTGCATCCCAAGGCTTGTCGCGCCGGCCTGACGGTCTCCGGCCGCTCCGGTCCCGTCAGTACAATTGCAAACGACGGAGGCGCTGACCGTGCTCCCTCCCTCTGCGCTTATGCGCGCGCCGCAACCGCTTGATTGATTCCCGCCGTTATCTGGAAACGAGGACCTTGTACTCGAGCCGGTTCATCGTGAGTTTCAGAATTGTACACCTTCGGTACGTCCACGAATAATTTAGATTCCAGCTGTTTGCCGCACGTCGATCGTCCGTTTTGTGACAATCACAGTATCCTCCGTTCACGTGCAGAGCCAGCACCCGCGTAACTGAGAACTTCACCTTATAGGGGTGCACGGTGGAAGCGAGAGTCAGGTTGATCCACAAGGCCGGTCTTGCTTCCTCGATAGGGCGGCTGTGAACCCGCCGCCGAACGAGAGAACACAATCGAAAGGACAGTACTTTGACACCACCGTGGTCCGCATGAAACCCTTGGACCAATTCGTCCAAGCAAGTGCCATCGCAGCCATGTCGCGAGCGAGTGGTGCGGCGTAGACTAAGGAGCTTCCCGCTTAGTACTCCTTCCAGAACCTCCCTTTCGGCGCGGTTTCCCGATGCCCCGTCCGCGTGGGCTCATTCAGACTCGGAAACCGCATTCGTAACCAGACCCATTTGCTGTTTCAAGGACGGAAACGGATCGCAACGAATGCCCCGATTCGATAAGGCCATGTCAGTTTTGATGCTCAGGACGATGTCCAAGACTTCTGTAGCCGAAGCGAAAGGACTGAAAGGACTCTGGTGCATGTCCCTCCTCACGTAGACCTGTACCCGTCAGTGTAAGCCACCAAAGTAGATGAGGGACTTTCCCCAGGTGCACCCAATAGACGTCATCTCTCGGGTTGTCAGTTCAAGAGGAAGCGCGGACCGGGCCGTGGGAATACCCAGTGGCTCAGCGCGACTCGTCGCGCTGTCGGCGCCAGCCATCCAAGCGGCTGCCTGTTCCTCCCCTCCGTCTCCGCTAAAACTTGCCGTCACCTATCGATATCGATACCTCACGCTCAAGGTCTACATCAACAATTCTATCCGGCCATTTTCCCAGGCCATGTGTGATAACCGGTAAGATACGTTGTTGTCCGGGACAGAGGTACAGCTTGACGAGGCCCTCGCATAGAACTGGTTATGTGTTGAACGACGTAGGCCTACGACCCCCCTCATTCTAGCCCGATGCTGACGCCGATAGCAATAGCAACCCGGGAAAAGTGGAAGCTCCCTGACAGGGGTACCCCTCGAACATCCTCCCCAGTATCGACCGCACAACCCACAACCTCCCCCAAAGCGTGGACCAATCTACAAAGTCCCCGTCGAGATCCTCCTTGGAATCTTCCAGCTCCTCGCACCACCGCGCACCCGAGATGGCGTCTACATCTTCTCCAAGCTGACACACGTTTGCCGGTTCTGGAGGACGGCATTGATCAGTCACCCGCAATCATGGGCCGCGATTTTCGTCGCCCGAGACGACCCTCGAAGTTTTGTCGAGTTGTGCCTTGACAGAAGTAGCCCCGCTCCCTTGGAGGTTACAGTGCACGTTGGCGACAGGGGACGATTTCACGCATCGTGTACGTGCAACAGGGATAAACGGGAGAGACTCGTTCCCAACGAAGTTAACCCGTGCAAATGGCACTTCGCGTTCGAATCCCTTGCTAGAGCCGGGCACTCGAAACGCATCCGCACGTTGAACATTATTTTCGACGGCCCGTATATTCCTCCCGATGAAGGGGCACATCTTGCATTGTGGAGTTGTCGATTCTTCCATTTATCCCCCTTCCAATTCGCCACCCTCCAATGGACGGACGAGAGTACATCGTATGCCAATAACCTATTCTCTGTCCCACCCTTCCCCCCTACTTTGCGCTCCCTGTCCTTCAAGGGATCCTGGCGTGCTCAAATTATGCAGCTCAACAACCTTACCTCCTTCACCTTCGACAGTTACCACGAAAGAATTGACACAGAGACCTTCCGTACGTTCATTCTGAACAACCAGTCTCTCGAAGCACTATCACTCGAGTGGGTTATACTCGACGGTAGACCGGACGGTCCACCTGTCTATCTTTCGAACCTCAAATCATTCAGTGTCGGCTGCCCTTCTGCCTCCGAAATCATTTCGACCCTCATTCGCGTTCCTGCCCTCCATCGCCTCTCTTCGCTCCGGATCTCCCCCATGGGGGATGACTACGAATGGTTTACCCTTCGTGCCACTGGGGATGGGATCGTATTCACCATCGAATCTGACCTCCCCCGTGTTCCAGAGACCTGGCAGGACCTTACTGGATACGCTAAGCCAATCATACGCCACGTTCGTCTCGAGGATTGCTCAGCGGAGGTTATTCTGCCCAGGGATGTGGACGATACGGTCATTTCATTGTTGGCCGATGTCCATACCATGGAAGTCGGCCGCGACTGTTTACAGCACTTTTACACTGGTTTCTTGGACGACTTGAAGCAGCTTGGATCACAGCTGAAGACAATTCGTTTCGAGGTTCCGGAAGACGCAGAACCATTCAAAGGGCCAGCTGGATACGAGGATCGGGGTGGATATGTGTTAGATGATATCGAGGATCTGGTGAAGTGCAGGTTTGAGCGAGGGCGGCCATTTTCCTTGGTCGAGAGGATGGTGGTCAGCGAGAGCGAGCAAGTCAATAGACAGCAGGCCTATGTGTGGAGATCCTTTTACTATGACCGTTGTCTGGACCAATACGTTCGACCTGGATCCTGAATAGGTAGCTCTGTTTTGAGAGATAGTCTTGGTAAAATCACTTGACCCATTCGCTTCATTTTTGTTCTGAGTTTGTCCCCCTGGACTTTTCTAAAGGAGATGGAGACGAGGTAGGCTGCTTATCCGTTGATTGGCCGGCACCATGTGCTTTGTGCCTGTTGGTATCGCTTGGACAACGTCGTCTCCCAACCGAGATATATTCCCGCTTATGAAAGTGGTGGACCTCTGCACTACGTTCAAGTCGCGAAGTCTCATTCGCCAGAAATCAGGCCTCAGGTGCGACAAAGGAGGCCCTTGGGTTGATCAGGTTGTTCGGTCGGAGGCAAACACGCCGAAAGGAGAACAATGGGTCATTTATTCACCGGGAATCTCTTGAATGAAGTTGGTATAGATCCGTAGTTGTTTATCCGTCTGGTTAACATCACGTACATTCTCTGCCCCTTGGATACTTCTCGATCGACACACTGGCTATGTTACACGCCCGTCTCCGCGTTCCGTGACTCCAGATCATGATCGCACCTTACTCGTTTCTGAGGGGAGTCACCTTGAGCGGCAACTGTGGCCCCCTGTCTTCTTCTCCCACAACCATCGGGGTGACCCCCAGTTGCCTGAACATCCTGATTTCCTGTCCGTTGTCCGGAAGGGAGAAGTCGAATTTCCGGATGAGTGTGACCAATATTGTGTGCATCTCCACGACCCTATTGACAGAAAAAGAGTAGTTGATCAGTTCTCATTCGTTTCTGTTCGACTATAAAGCCAAGTCCGGCGACGTACGCAAACCGCCACCCGATGCAACCCCTGGGACCGCCGGAGAACGTAGCGCTATATCAAAGGACTTCGATTCATCGTACAACCAATGAATGTACGACTATATCACGCACAGGTTGCCATAAACCCCGAACGGCGTTTCAGGCTTTTCGTTCATGTCCAGCCATCGTTCTGGTCGGAACTCGTAGGCGTCTGGTCCCCACAAATCTTTGTTACTGCAAAGCGGTAAAAACCTGTCTCAACCACAAGATTCCTACGGGGAAGCGTAGCGAGAGGACAAAGGTACAAGTTGTATCCGGCTACGGAGATACATACAAGTGTCCCCGCGGGAACGGGCAACTCTTTGTAGACCTTTCCAGAAACACCCACAATGGGCTTCGTAAGGGGCAGGACATCATCCTTCGTGGCCTCACGTTGGACCTCAATTGCAGCCGGGTGGAGTCTCAGGGCCTCCTGTACAGATCGGGGAATCAGTCCTCCGTTCGGCTCCATGCGGACTGATTGCAGACGAACCTTTCCCACCGCGACCAAGTACGGCATGGAGTCGAAGTCGTTCACGCTGAAATCGCTATCACCCCTGGCCCTGATCCTCTCCAACGTTTCCGTGATTTCCGCCCGAAGTCTTTCTTGAATGTTGCGCTTCTTGGCCATCTCCCAGAGACAGGATGACATCTACGGAATCGGTTACGACGAACTGCAACGCGATGCCTAAACAAGCTGACCGTTCTTGCCACAGTTTCGTGGCCCGCGAACATTATCGTCCTGCACCGTGGATAAGCAGGAATTATTTGGACGGAAGGACACAGGTATTGTCTTACCGAATTTGGGCAATCATCTCCTTATCGTCCAGTCGCCATTCTGGCCGTAGGGAAGAACTCGCCTTGACTAAACAACTGAGCGTTACACCGTGCGTCAAGCTTCACAAGGTGGATGCAGGACGGACCGAGCAAGCTGAGGAGATCCCTTCGAGAGGTGCCATTCTTCAGCTCCTGTCGCTTCTCCTCAATCAGCTTCGCGGCGACCTCATGCGCGTACGTCCTATTCTCTCGAAGTTTCACCATCCCCGGACGCTGGTCTCTCTCAAACATCCACGTAGTGCTGCCTTCTGGGGCCCACCTGAGGGCATTCATCATGAACATACGTTCCTTGGAAACCACGCCAAATGCTCCGAAGCTACAAAATGCCATCGTCACGACAGTTCTTGTGATTAGAAGGGAAGGGAACCGTACGTCAGGTTATTATATGACTTCGTGAATGTGTTATCAGTGCTTTCCAAAGCGCCGAAGTCATATCCAAAGGCCCCTTCCCCGATGCTGGCTCCGGATCAATGAGTATGAAAGACACTGTTGATTCTCTCACGTACGCGTCTAGTGCTGCTTTGCTGAGCCACGAACATACATCGACGATCGCAGCTTGTCCCGACTCCCCGTTCGAGATAGCCTCTTGCCATTTATCTGCGAGCTATTCGCCGCTCTCACGTTCAGCTCCGAGATCGCGTATGGATAAAACAATGGCTTACTAAATCACCACATCGGACGAAGTAAGGGAACAGGCCCTTGGCTTCGACGAGACCGAACGCAGGAGCCATGGCTCTCCTCTGCCGCTTGTGTGCATCACCTGGTTTCGAGATTAGGGGTTATACTGTGAAGCACAGGAGAGGCGACTCACCCTCGGCCCACACGAGACCCCTATCCATGAGCGTCGCGACCAAATCCCTAGTATGGCTCGGCCTCCCGTATCGGTAATCGGAACCCTGGAGAATGTGGTGGACGGCCTTTGGATCCACGATCCACAAGCGGTCTTCCTGCACGACAACATCAGTGTAAGTATCCAACCACACCCGACTTTGACCAAGTAAAGATGGGTACCCCAAGCGGCCCTTTCAAATGAACGACGGTTCCATATTCTTCCAGAAGCCGTTGTTCGGTCTTGGTACCCTCTCCGCGTTGCAGGTACCATTGGTGTCCTGTTACAGAATTGGTGAGATAGCGATATTTGGCGCGTGAAAGGTCCGAGGATACCATATATCCATGACGGGTTCTTCGGACCTGGGACGTCACTGATTGTAAGGCCGCGATACCGCTGGTATAGGGCGTAGACGATGGTGGTTCCGCAGATTGCTAGGGCTGTTTGCTGGAAGTCCATACCAGGGGATCACCGGTTCACATGCAGCACAAGGGTTGCGTTTTATATGAAAGTGGGTTGAGCCCGGGCGCACTTTCCGTTGAATCGCCACACCGCGGCATCTTACCGGACCGTACAACGAACCCATTCCAACCGCACTGCATCCGAGGATTGGGGTGGGTGACAGAGAAGTTGATGCTATTCATTGAAGAACGCCGGCGAAACTATCCGCAGCCTGAAGCTTGAAGGGTGGCAGAGGGGTCTGGCGCGTCGAAGAAACATTTCATAGTGCCAGTCCGGGCGCCGGGGGTCGCTGGGAGATTTTCGCAGGGTCCTCTACTTAACCATCAAGGTGTGATTTGGAGAACGTCTGAACTTGCGGCCTTCGAGGACCGTGGGGCGGAGAACGTGCACATTTGCGGCACCGGACCCACAAGCGTCGGGACCCTCACGCTAAACCTGAGAACGACCCGACCATCGTAGCCGACCTCTTAACATTCGGCGTCGGGCTCTATGGGTCATGTCGACATTCTCGGGAACGTTCCGAATGAAGCTTGTGTAGCTCCCAGTTGTTTGCTCATCTTCTGGCTACCACAGGAGACCTCCACTCCTTGGACGTTCCTCGATACGTTGGCTATCTTACACATCCGTCTCCACACTCCGCGGCTCCAGATTATCACTACACCTTACTCATTCCTGAGGGAGGTCACCTTGAGCGGCAACTGCAGTCCTTTGTGTTCCTCTCCAACAACCATCGGGAAGACCGATATTTGTCTGGGCATCTTGATTTCCTGTCCATTGTCTGGAAGGGAGAAGTCAAATTGCCTGACAAGCGTGACCAGCACCGTGTGCATCTCGATGACGCTGTTTGCAGAAA
>Ga0307517_10007677_pt1 | contig 15676 bp, 9 predicted proteins | sample 23_EM_MG_FD_194515 | JGI IMG/M metagenome (GOLD analysis project Ga0307517, IMG submission 194515) | Populus trichocarpa ectomycorrhiza microbial communities from riparian zone in the Pacific Northwest, United States - 23_EM | ecosystem: Host-associated > Plants > Roots > Unclassified | place...
TATAATTAAATTACTATATATATATATATATATATATATATATATATATATATATATATATATATATATATATATATATATATGAAGAGGTGGGGTTTAAATAATGACAAAAAATATGCATTTTTGAAGAAATTATTATCTTGCATTTTGTTATATTTTAACTTTGTAATGATGCAAATATTTTATTTGACATATAATTAATTTAATTATTTATTTTATTATTAAATATATTTGGAGAAATGATTTAATGACCCGAGTAAATTATAATTTTATTATATTATTTTCGTAGCAATAAATTATTATTTTTTTACAATGTTTACAAGTTCTTTTTTAATATAATTTTGATGAATAGAAAAATTATCGTGTGTGTGTGTGTGTGTGTATTATCCTGTCTCTTATCAACCAAATAAAATACATAAATATTTACTATGTCTATGTCTGGCAGACAACTTGAGCTAAGTTTTTTTGTCCTAATTATTTATATATTTTAGATCATAAGAAAATAATCAAAATTATTATTGAATGATAAAGCTGAAGAAGGATTGATGACAGAAAAAGAGACGCATGCCTATCCTTACAAGCAAAATGATTCTTCTTTCAAGGGGAAAATGATGATTGATAGCTGAGGGTTTTGTGGAAAACTATTTTAGCGATCAGTATTAAAGGTGTAATTGTAGGAGTGATCAAGATTTGTTAACATGTCATGATGAATGGGCCTGTTATCAATATTATCAATTATTGAAGTTGATAAAATCAATTTCTTCGTAAATGACATCAATGTAAATCATTAAGACATGAAATACATATATTACAAAATAAGTCAAAACTGAAAAATTAATGCCCAAATTAAAAAAATAAAATACATTATTAAAAACCATACTTGGTGACCTGTTGTGCGTCTAACTCATCCTGATAGATTGCCTGTAATGCCTATGTAGTTCTTTGATAATAAGTTGGCACCAAAGTGAACTCTGTACTAGAGGAATTTTCTCGTTTAAGTCTACTATTCAAGTAAATATCTAGAATATTCATCCCATTAATGTTGGCAAACTCAGACATTGAATTTACACTTTTTTCATTACAAATAGGTACACTGACATAACGAGTTGAACTATTCTCGATTTGCATCATCCTTCAAGTAATTTCAATCTCATACATATTCCATCCAAGTCGATCATATAACATTTTAGACAACCTATTAAGAGACATGTCTAATATAGAAGTTAGAAACACATTACTTCTTCCATTATAAGTGATACCATTATCAGTATTGACAATGACACCATCATAGAAGCATAATATTCCAATATTACAAAATATCATGTCGAACAACACAAAAAAAACCCAAGTCTAATTTATCAATAATATGAAGTTAATCAAGCTACATGATTTATCAACAAAACCCCGGCGATATCATAATCAGTGAAACCTAAATTCATTAATGTATCTTTTTGGGGTGTCAAAAATGGGTGAAAGGTTTCAATCTCTGGGATATGAAATCAAACAAGGTGGTGATCAATAAATATTTGTTTTTTTTTTTAATGAAAAAGCCATGTTACAACCTACTCAAGAAGAAAAGAAACAAGTGCCAGAAAATTACAGTAACAATGACCATAAGGTGTAGATGGAGCTAGATACTCATATGAAATAAAAAACCATTGAGGATTCAGGGAGTTTTAGTTCAGAAGATCAACAATATAACAATATAGCTTTAAGTAGACCCAAACACACTATTAGGCCACCCATCCGATATGGTTTTGAATATTTGGTATCATTTAACATTTTAGCATGACAATATTTAACAACAGCCTCCTTGAATTCGATGTTGATTTACTGCAACTTTTGCCTCACATGAGCTTATATAACTTGTGTATTTGTTGTCATGTCTCTCGATAGTAATACAAAGAACCTTTTAAACTAGTACATGATATAGTACATACCTAAGACACTACATATACAAAATCTTGAATGATGATTTATTTGTGGCACTATATTTAACACTATTATATTTAAATTTTGCTTGTATAAGTGCTCAATTCCACTATTTTAGTTTGTCTTCACAAATGTTTCAAATTAATTAATTTTCAAGTGTTCGATTTGACGACTCTTTTTATGGATGTGTTGTGCTACTAAATTATAAAGATGAATCATACACCTCCATCGAGTTCGCCAAAATGACCAAGAAACTTGTTGTCTCAATTAGAAGTAATGGTTTTTGGTACCTTATGCGAACACACTATTTTTTGAAAAAACATAGTCGAGCAATTACTAAAGCATAATTCATCTTATTGCAAGGAATAAAATGTAGCATCTTTAAAAACTTATCAACTATAAAAATTATACAATCCATTCCCTTTTATGTATGGGGTAACTTAAGTACAAATTCCATAGACAAGTCTTCCTACATATTTTTAGGAACAGTAAAGGCACATATAAAAATGTATTATATGTTTTTCTTTTGGCAATTTGACAATTATAACATCTTTACATAAACTTACTAATATCTCATTTCAAATGAGGCAAATAATATCTCTCAATAACAATGTCATTAGTTTTCATTCATCCAAAATGACTAGTGTTGAAGGGACATCTCGGTGTCCTGATTAAGATTGATGAGGTAAGAAAAATAAAAAAATCACCACCTAATTTTATGATAATTAGAAACCATAACTGGTCTTCAGAGGTTCTAGGTAAGGGGTTAGTTATGTAATATGAAAGATAAAATCAACCTATACATCTTATCTAAAGTAAGTTACTTCATAGTTTTTTTTTTTTTTTTTTTTTTATAAAGGTATGTATTATGTATATATGCTAAGAATTTGCCAAAATTGGTATACGTGAGTTTATTGTTAAAGGTAAAAGACTTGTAAGACTTGTAACAATGATTTGGGATCCAAGCTCGACTATAGGGCCTAATCTTTACTTTAAATTATAAGTATTAAATCTTAGAGGATGATAATAGTTGATTGGGTTTTAGCCTTTTCTCTTTACTTATATTAAAAATTGGTTTGAAGAAAGTCACTAACATTGTTTTTTGGGTCTTGTTGACTAAACCGGAGTTCATTCACTACAATTAGAAAAAAGTATATCGCAAGACCTACATATTCACACATTACAAACAATAACTACGTAATATTTACATACATCTATTAGAAATATATATTTACATGATTTATATATTTTACAAGAAAACTACAAAGACTTTCAGAAGGCTGGCCCCTTTTGATAATCTTATTGCCCACATGTTGACTCTTTGGTAAAACATTAGCGGGGAAATACTTTTATTATTATTTATAAAAATAAAAAAGTCTCAACATTTAGAGGATAGAACCTATTTAAGGATCTTACCAATGGATTGACTCTTTGATATGGATAAAAATTAACATAGAACCATAAAAAAGAAACAAAAAACATATATAATCATATAGTTTTAATAAAATAAAAGTGCAAATTTCACAATAAGAAAATAATTAAACACTTCAATTTATGAAATTCCACCTATAATCACAAATCATTATTTTACTTGGGAGTAAGCAAAAACAATAATAAAAAAACTGATAAAACCAAGAAATAATTAATTGGAAAAACTGAATTGAAAAAAAAATTGAAAAAAATAATTAGAAAATAAAAAATCAATTTGATTTGGTTTCGATTTAAGAATCTTAGAATCGATTGAACCGAACCGAAATAGACCGGTTCACCGAAAAAATAAAAAATACTATAAAGTTAATAGAGGGTATAAATAAACAACTATAAGCAAACTCTAAAATTAAAAACATTATTCGAGGCATAGCCGCACACAATTCCCCCTCTCCTCTTCTCTGTCGATCTCCTCCACCGTAGCCCACCCCTTTATTTGCTTCTTTAATCTCTCATGGCTATACTGCCATCTTTTTGTTGAATGTATCCTTATTTTCTCATCCGAGCTTTTCTTTTGTTTTGACTTGTTACTGGTTTTTTGCTTTTGATCTATATTTGTTGAATACGAACACAACTTTGTTAGTAATCAGAGTCAGTTCTAAATGTTTCAATATTCATGTTTTCTTTTCCCTTTCAAATAGATAGTTGAGGGGTTAGAGGGACAATATCTCACATGGATAGTGGAAAATCTTGAGTATTTGATAGATTTATTTAGGTGTCTAATGGTGTGTTGCATACCAAAGTTAGATTTCACTTTATGTTTTCTCATAATTTGGTTATGTTTATATTGATTTTTAATTTTTTATTGTCTCTTATGAACAAATTTGGTCATTTGGTTTATCTTTATGCTTAGAATCCACATTGTAGATACTGAGAAATTATTTTTCTACTGGATTTTTTGTTTTATAGCTTTTTTTGTAGGGATTTTGTTGAACTCAAGATGGGATTTAAGTGTTTTTTTTTACTATACTATTAGTTATGGTCAAGAAAGGGTGATAATAGAGGGAAGGCTGTGTAGTTAAGTTGACGAGAAAGCCTCTTGCAACAAAGATTGACTGTGTTGTTTTTTCTTTGTTAATAATCTGGCATTTTAAAGGCTGCTTAATATGAGGAGAATAAAGTTTCTTTCATTATTGTGTTTGTTCATAGGACAAACCTATGTAAAGCTTGATGGATACAAATTGCATTTTGATAGTATTACACTACGATTATTCACCTCTAAAAGAATTAAAAAGCCTAATTAAAAGACAAAACATTAAGCAATGGAATAGGTTTTTTATATTAGTTTATTTAGAAAACATAAAGAAAGCCCGAAAAATAAAATAGATTTTGTCAAGTTCTATACAAAATAAATTGAACCGAGCCGAACCAAAACCTGTTAATTTAAAATGGTTTTCGGTTTGGTTTAGTTTAAAATCTAACAAAAAAAAGGTTTAATTATATATTTTTTTAACTAAAACCAGAAAATATTCCACCCTACATCTATATAAGAGTAAACACAAGATCTACTAAACATGGTATAACATACTTGATTAGCTAAATAGTTGTTCATTGCCCTTTTGTGAAACACCTTGTAGGGCCATTACTACTATAATATAACATCATTCATAATACATAAAAAAAATTATCAACGAAGAAGTTTGGGTCTCGGAATCCCTTCATAACAAGGCCATCTATATAATAAAAAATTAACATGTCACTACTTTCCATATATACAAGTAAAAAAGTTTGGGACCAAGAGATTTGCTCCCTCTGTGATCTCAGGTTCAAGCCCTGTGGTTGCTCATATGATGGCCACTGGAGGCTTACATGGTCGTTAACTTCAGGGCCCGTGAGATTAGTCGAGGTGCGCGCAAGCTGACCCGGACACCTACGTTAAACTAAAAAAAAAAACAAAAGTTGTTGCATACCCCTCATTTCACCCTACCAAGTTGCCACAATGTCTTCTCATCTTTCAAAAATAAGCGTTCAAAGTTATTCTATTTTCCTTTCTTCAGTAGATCTGAATAGTAAAAGTTTAAATGATAGCCAGCAAAATATCCCACAAGCCTTGAACTATGAAAAAAACTTTGAGGAATAAATTAAAAAAAATAAAAATTAGACATGGTGAATTGGTACATTAAAAACCTTAAGTATTTTAGTATTTTCACACTCATATAATAGGAGTTAGAATGACTTTATTTTTAATTTTCACACTTATATAGTCATTAATTTCAGGGTCTGTAGGATTAGTCGAGGTACGCGCAAGCTAGTCTAAATACCCATATTAATAAAATAAAATAAAATTAAGAACTAATATCTCAAGGAAGCGAATGATAAGCCTTGCTTGTCCGATCTCCTCACATGCTAAGCTTAACAAAACAATAGAACAGTCGAGTGTGGTGTGGCTCTATTGTAAAATAAAAACACAGCGAAATTTAGGCAACCCGTGATCCAAAACGACATCAATTTCTTGATCCAGAACCCCAATACGACATCTCCAAACAGTCAGGAGACACCAACTGAGCAAACATTTATCCCAAACACCAAAAGGGTCCCGTTGTCGTGGTCAAACACTCTTATTTGAAACCTAACTGCCAGCTGTAACTACCCAAAAAAGAGAAGGAAATTTAAATTTTTATTCTAACATTAACAAGCCAGCGAGCACATTAAAATGCTCACTTCAATTTAAAGCGTGTGTTTTTTGCCGCGGTTGTGAAATGTTTTTCTAAATTTTTTATTTTATTTTTAAATAATATGTTTGGATGTTTTTAATATATTAATATTAAAAATAACTTTTTAAAAATAAAAAATATTATTTTAATATATTTTTAAATAAAAATACTTTATAAAACAATTTTTTTTAATTTTAAAAATATATAATTTTTTTTTAATTTTAAATTAAAAAAACACGAAATAAACATGTTCTAAATGGATTCGAGTGGCAAGAGAGTAGGTTATAGTTGAGAGCATAGTTTTTAGACCTGACTCGGGTTACGGGTTTTGACCGGATCATCGGGTTAATTTTTTTAAATTAAAATGACGTCGTTTTAGTAAAAAAAACAAAAGTCAACTAGTTACAACCGGGTTTTGACCGGGTCTTGCCGGGTCAACCGGTCTTCGGATCAATCCACCAGATTTTTTCTTTTTTTATTTTTTTCAACTTAACCCGGTTTCAATTCCGGATCGACCCGCTGGGCCGGGTTTCAAACCTACATCGGAGAGAAACGATTTTTAAATAACTATAGTAAATTAGGTAATAAGGTGGTAATTAATTTGAACTGCTGCGTGAGAAAATAAAAAATAAAAATACAGAAAAAGTGGGAAGTACGTGTGAGAGATATTTTCTAACCCGAAGGCCAAATGCCAATTCAAATATTTGCGGAGAACAAAAAGAAAACAAAACGAGATAGGCGATCTGTCATTCTGTCTCTTTGCAATAACAAAGAGAAAGGGAAAAACCCCAAGAAACTTGGGCAGCAAGCGGCCTTTGCTCTCTCTTCCCTTCTTCATGGACAGGGAAGAGTCGTGAATTTCAATCTACGATACGACACCACCACATGTTATCACTCCTTCTAATATCATGTCGTTTCGTTTCTTCTCCTTTTATTTCTGCACGAAATAATCTTTATCGACTCTTCCCTGATCCTTCTCTTCTCTCTTAATACCATCACCTGATTTTTCTTTTTAGGGTTTCTCCCAGTTTATTGTTTTCTCTCTCTCTATCTCTCAGCTCCTTCGTTATCAAGGTAATTTTTTCTAGCTTCATTTCCTCTCTTAATACCATCACCTGATGTTGACACCATTTTTCAGCTACCAAAACGGTGTCGTTTTGGTCTCTATTAAAAATCATAGTTGGGGTTCACTTGCTTTGATTGTGCAGCCATCTAAAAAGCTGGGTGGAAATTTGCTTCTTATTTTTTTTTAAATTATTATTGTTTATTTTTGTAATCTAGAAGTTTGTCTTGTCTAGAAATGATTTTTTATTGTTAATGTACTGCATTGAATAATTGTATCTAAAGCTTGAATTTTGTGATTCTATAATCAATCTAATTTAAACTTGTTTCATTTCCACTAATTTTCCCTTATTTACTTGACAAATCATGTGTTTTTCTATTTAGCTATTTAGCTTCTAGAATTTTATTTGGGGTTAATTTATTAACTGATCTCTGATTTCAAGTTTCTGGCTTTGATTTTTGATTTGGTGTTGTAGAAGGATGCCATCTTTTCCTGCAATAGCTTTGGATAGGTTGTTAGAACCTGGAGCTTCAAAATTTGTCGACAAGTCAGTTCCTAGTTCGGACGACAACTATCCAGTTCTGAAACCGAAGCCTCCTCCACCAAAATCGAAGCCACCTTTACCCAAATCAAACCTCGAGAGGAGGAATAGTGCGTCGGTGGTAGAGAGGAAAGGTAATCGTCCTCAAATATCGCCTTCGCTGTATGCGACTCCCGAATCGACCCCACTTCCTGATTCGCCATCTTCATTTCCTCCTTCGCCTTATATAATTAATCATAAGCGACGTGGGCCACGCCTTTTGAAGAGCTTTTCAGAGGATGATGTAGCTTCTAGGAAGAAGGAATTGGAGAAAGATGAGGTGAATGGGAATGTGGATAATGGAAAAAATGAGCTTGTTGATTCAAGTTATGGCCATTCAGTTACTTTTTTCATCCCTGGTTCTGTTGAAGGTGAGCTTTTGAATGTTGTCAATGGGAGTCCTAGCAAAGAGGATGTTGTAAATGGGAGTCCTAGTAACGAGGATGTTGTAAATGGTGTCCATCATGATACTATCAACGCGGCGCATGTTAATGGAAAGATTGATGGGGAAATAGCGAGTGGTACTATGCAACATGGGACTAGTAATACAAGGATGGACTTTACCTTGGAAAAGGATGTGTTGAAGCCAACTGAGCAGAATGGGGAACGAGATGGAGACGTTGATGATTTCTTTGATCCACAGGACTCAATGAGTTATACTAGTAACACCGATGTTGAGGACACCACTGCAGCTGAGTGTTCTATGAAGCTTACTGCAGCTATACCAGTGGGAGAGTTTTATGATGCTTGGGAAGGTACTTGGGTGTTCATGTCTTACTCTATTCTTTCTGTCTGTTTTACTTTGGTAGATCATCTGGTTATTGGAAAAGTTATAGCGCGTTTCCGTCCTTTTGTTATTTTCATGCATCATACTGTTTGGCATCTTGCGTTTAATCTGCCATATTTAAGTAGTATCTCATAGCATGCTGCAGCTATGGTGCTGGGGGAGCCATTGCTCTTCTTACCTCTTCTATACTTTTTGTTGTGTCTTTTCTTTTGCTATATGCATGCTTTGTATTGTTTGTCGTCTCCTCTTTACTCTGGCATATTATTATTATTGAAGAACACATATTTTGGTTCTGCCTTTTTTTTTGGCTGTTTACTCTTATGGATACAGTATAAGCGGCTGTTTAAAATGAGGAATTCAAGCGTTATCATTTCCCAAAACTATCTCTGTATTCTTTTAGCAAAATTAGTAGTGTAACAAATTTGTGTACTAGTCATAACAGAATGCAGAAGCTCACTTTTGTTTATTACTATTGCTAGAACTATCTTCTGAGAGTGGGCCACATCCTTCTCCTTCTCCTCATCTCAGTGGAGATGAATTGCGTGAAATGAGATTGAGTTTGTTGATGGAGATAGAGAAGCGGAAGCAAGCAGAGGAGGCTTTGACTAATATGCAAAACCAGTGGCAGAGAATCAGGCAAGAATTAGCTCTGGTAGGGTTATCCCTCCCTGCTTTTCCTGTTGATGTGCCAGAGAATGACCAGCCATCAGATTCTAATCCTGCAGAGGAGATTTGCCAGCAAATCTATCTTGCTCGGTTTGTATCAGAATCTATAGGAAGGGGCATTGCAAAAGCTGAGGCGGAGATAGAGTTGGAAGCTCAGGTTGAAGAAAAGAACTTTGAAATTGCTCGATTGTGTGATCGACTTCATTATTATGAGGCTGTGAATCGAGAAATGTCTCATAGGAACCAAGAAGTCATAGGTGAGATTTTTGTTAAATGTTTTAAGGTTTCTTTTGTCAGCTTTCTCATTTATTTTTAACTGGGGGTGGTCGTGGAATCAAGAAAAACTATAGCTACATTTCTAATTTCCTTAGTGTGTTCCTTCAAGCCAGTGTTCTAAAACCATGTGAGTTATTGGACCCAAAGAAAAGAAAGCTAAGATATTAGGTGTACTTCTAGAAGGATGGAACTGGTTTGGTGGTAATTGGCTTATAGCTGCTAGGGATTGATGAAACTGGTTATGAAATTCCTGCTCAATTTGTTGATCTAGTCAACTAGAAAGCTTGAAACATTGTTGTCAACATTTAAGCAGTTCATAAATTGCTGTCCTAGATTGACTGGCTAGTGGTTGCACCATTATCTGTATGTACTGTTGATCGGACTCAGTGACCTAACCAGTTTTCTGTAGTACAATTTGGTTGGCAAGTTTGGTTTGTTTTGAAAACATCGTTCCTTACTTTCCTTCTAAATGTGCAGAGAGGAGCTTTTGAACAAGAGCGAATTAAGGAAATTGATTGAGATTTCCTGTTTTAAGCATGCTCATCTCATAGCTTATTAAGGTGTACTGGCTTTAATTGGCGCCCCATTGTATGTATTGCTAGATTATTGGTCTTGTAATATATGGCTTCTTATTTTGTAGAAATGGCACGGCGTAATAGGCAGGCAAGGAAAAGGAGGCGGAAGTGGATTTGGGGCTCAATTGCTGCTGCAATTACACTGGGCACAACAGCCTTGGCATGGTCGTATCTCCCAGCAATGAGAGGATCTTCTTCTGCCAGTGATTCTCATGCGCCAGAGCATGATGATACAGCTAATTGATGAGCATCTGATCAATTAATAGACTCTGATGTCATGTCACAGGAGAATTAAAAGGTTTTATATGCCATCTTGTGAATATCAACCTCTTGCTTTTGTCCCTAGCAATTTTCCTGCCTGCTTAGATTGCAGGGTTACCATCATAATAATTCATTACTGCCTTACTGGTGATCTGGGAGGTGATTAATTTTGGTTTGGGTCATTGATCATCTGGAATCATATTTCTAGCCTTTTTGTGCTTTCAAGGCCTTGCTGATACCTGCACGAACACCATCAGGTCCATCTTAACATTTTCAAAAGAGAGCTTTCTATCCGGGGAGGGCCAATAGTCTCATTGATTTTAGTTTGTTCTGTATTTAAGTTGTATCCCTTGCAAGTCTCCGCAGCTATGAAACTAAGGTCAAGGGAATTGATATGTTGAAACATGGTGATCCTTGCCAGAAGGGTCTCAACCTAGGAGGAATTATTTTGGATGCTAATCTATACATTAATGTTACTAGCCCGGGGTGAGTTTCGATGTTCATTTGCATTATGCATCAATGTACGAAACTGGTTATAGAAAGGTATTTGTTGTTACGGCCTTACAGCTTGTTGCTATCGAGCTATTGACCAAACAAAACATGGATTCATAGATTGTGAAATGAAATTGACACATGGTGATCCTGTCAATGTGTGGGGAGTACTGGTATATGTTGGATCACGTAGTTATTAAAGAAGGTTGTCGCTTTAAAGATTCAAAACTTGTGTAAAACCACAATTAGTTGAGATCCTAGTAAAATAGATTGTAGAAACTGTCAAATTTCATCTTACTAGCGATTTTACTGTTTCGGAATTTTGTGTTATTAGGGCATTTGGGCTAGTTTGGACTTATATGTTGATATAATTTTTTTTTTCTTTTAGAGTTTTCCTGCAATCCGAACATGGTTCAAAGCTATAACATGCATAATTTGATCTGACTTTAGTGTTTTGAAAGGCCCTAATCTGATTTCTGTTTGATGAAACTTTACTTACTATAGAATGACTAGATATGCTTGCCTGCATAGAAAGACATTTCTTTCTAGTTTAGTGTGGCCTAGCCTTGCTCAGCAGGAGGTCAATTTTAGTTCATAAAACTAAAGCTGAAGGGCTAAATCTTGTTTGACCCAAAACTATGGTTAATTTTGGGTAATTTAGCCCATTGTTTACACAGCAAGAACATTCAAACAAACAAACAAACAAATAAATAAAATTCATCATAGGGTGTCATGGGGCAAGTTGAGGAGAGAGGAGGAAGGAAGAGATTAACTCTCTAGTTAATGTCCCATTTTTGGGCAGAGTTGATTAACTCTCTAGTTTATGTCCCAATATTAGAGCCCAAACAAGATCCGACAAAGAAAATTCCAAAGCTTTATGGTTGTATACAGTTTTTTTGTCATCTAAACTATTATTAAGAAACAACAATTAAACAAGGGGAGCATGCCTTCTTAATTCCTGCTAACTGCCTAGGCCTAACCACCTGAAGCAGCAGATTATCATGAACCGTGTGAAGGGTGGTAGCAAAACATGGCGGAGAACAAAAAAGCTCTCAAGCAGGAGGAGGATAACGATGGTGCTTGGGAGAGCGAGAGCTTGAAGGAGTAGAGTAGAGTGAGTTGGGCTTGTTTTATTACCATTTCAACGATCACTTTTACGAGTTGGAAGGAAATAAAATAATATAAATGTTATACAAAATTTAAGTTCAGTATTTTTAATGAATATCTATTATTATTAAAAATCATTTTAAGCGTGGAGAGGATCCCCTTTCTTTAGAGGGAACTCGGTCCAAAAACATCCTTAACAATGAATGCATATAAAAGATAGGCAATCAACGATGTAACTGGACCTGATCAGGCCTGTCTTGGCAATACCTTCCATGAAAATAAAGTCTTAAGAATCAAAATACAGACACTGAGAAGTTGCTCTCGTATAATAATACTACTGTGTTTGACTTGATTACTCTCCTGGACGAAAACACTCATCTCTAAGAGAGGAGCCATTTCCACAGAACCTTACTGTGATTACACTCAAAACACAACAGCTTGTACTTTGGCACAAAACGTTTTCACACATGAAAGGCACGATCCTTTTAGTTTCCTATTCGCTTGCCTCCATTTCCACCCCGCCAATGAACCCTCCTAGCCCTAGCGGCTCTTGCCCTCTTCCACCTCTCCACGTTTCTCATCCTCAAAAAAATCTTTCGAATTTGATAAAGCTTGTGTGCCTGTTGAGCTATCACATTTGCAGTTGAGGAAGGTTGCCCCAACATTATCTCATAACCATCGTGGAAATTGTCCATTCCTTCAGTTAAAAGTTGCCAAAACAGGCCTCCAGCAGCAGCACCTCCTCTTTTAGCCGATGAGTATATCTTGTAGTACACGGTATTGAACAATAGGTCTCTCTGGTATGTGCTGAAACCAGGGTATTTCCAAGATTTTCCAAATTCTGCAATAAGAATTGGTTTTCGAAGACTGTTTTGTGCATCTTGTATGTGGGTATCCAGCCAATTGTTCAAGAAAGAAAGCTGGTTTTGATCATTAGAGCTGGATAACCTGCTCAAGCATAAAAAACGTGTAAGATAAAAAAACGATTCGGTGTGGCTAATTAAGGTGTGGTTATTTAATTAGCCATTTTGGTGCGGCTACTGAGTTTTTAACCAGTATTGGCTCCACAAGGACTCAATGTAAAGGTCATAGATCTCTTTCGTAACGCTATATGATTCTCTTGAGTATAGCAAACGCTTAAGTTCTTATTAGGTTGTAGTTACCATTGATCAGGATATGCATGGACTGTTGCAAAATCAATTTCAGGTATGCGGTTATTTGCTATGAAGTCTGTTCCTATCTTCAAACCAAGATTGAGACTGTTCCTCTGTGGTGTTGAAGGTCCGTAAAATCCTTCTAACCCAGCTTCCAGCAAGTGATTTCTGTCAATTGACTTCACAAAGGAAGCCATTTCTGCTATCCAAGCCTATATCAACAAGCACAGACACCAACAGTAAACATGGATTTTGTGCAATTGTATACCATTCTAAATGAGATCAGTGAATTCATTAAGGCTTACCTTAAATGCTCTGGCAACTCTAGAATTCATTAAGGCTTACCCTTACTAGGGTGGGGCTAAAAGTAAAAGGTCATTTACTGGTGATACCTAAACCTTTTTTTGCCGAACGTTCACTACTCAAGGCGGACCAAGAAAATTGAGGTGCAAATAGAAACGCAATCAATGAAACTTGGTGGGGGCATGCTAAGGATCCATCAAGGCCAGTTGGAAGTAAACCAGAGCTAGAATGCCCTAGTTACTATAATAATGAAGCGTACAACTACAAGGTAAGGCTCTAGGTTTACTGGTAGCGAAGAAAAAAAGAAAAGGCAACAAGAAGTGGGGAGGTCATTGAACCTGAATAGTCCTTCCAGAAGGATCTGATGTGCATCTAGGCTCATTCATAAGCTCCCATGCCATGATTGTTGGATCATCTTTGAAACGAATTCCAGTAAAGCTATTGTATCTATAAAGAACAGTCTGCAAAACAAAATGTAATCTAAGATAAGTTAATAACTGACTTTATACTCACGTCTCATAAACAGAAGAGGTCCAGAAATGCTTCTTCATGACCAAGTTAATTAATTCTTTGTGGAAACACCATTCAAACTTTAAGAACATATCAGACAAAAACACAGGGCAAGTTTCTGATTCTTCAATCTATTATACAAATTTGAAGAAATTCATGCCACGAACGCCGACGAGGGAAAAAAGAGGAATCCATATGCATGCAGATACTATACACGATCAACATAAAAACAGATCGCATCTGAAATCTGAAAAGAAAAGTAAGTTTAGGGAGAAAGGACTCTGACCTTTATATGGTTCTTGTAGTAACCCTTGACAACGGGGTGCCTGAAGAAATCATCGTCAGATGACAGATACTGCCCTCGACTTCTTGCCCAGTTTACGTACTGCTTCTTCCCTCCAAAGCTATCATAGTTGTTAGCAAAGCTCAGAATGAGCTTGATCCCATAACTTCTAGCCTCGGCTACAACAAAATCCAGCCCCTTTACAAATTGTAAAAGGAAAAACAGATAAAAATCGAGATAATTAAGCAAGATTGCGACTTTTGAAGATTTATAAGAGCAAGCATAGCTAAAAAGAATTTAACTTTCAAGAGACCTTAAACATTTGTTCATTGTACGATCCAGGGGAGTACTGTAGAGGTCTGTAACCACCATCACTAAAAGCCCAAGTTCTGGCCACAGTGAGACCATGGCTAGCTGCTTCACGAAATGCAGCTGAAACTTTTGGTCTCTGAGATGGATCAGAAGCTGTGTACATCAACCAGTAAGCATTGAAGCCATTTGCATAGTAAGGGCTACCATTCAACAAGAAATGCACTCCTCTAGTTCTAATGAAACCATCTCCTGCTTCAACATGGAAATGAAAACATCCTTGATGGATCAAGACGACTAGTAAAAGAGCCAAAGCCAAATAAGTCATCTGAAATTTTAAGGGTTTGCCGTTTAAAAGTTCAGAGAAGTTTTGTCTTTAAAAACTGCAAGACCATCAAAAGACGACAAGCAACTGTCGATAGAGAAACAGACAGGTTGTTTTTTTTTTTTTCAGCAATGTAAAACAGAATAAATAAGATGCAAATCAAGTAAATTCTGAATTTGTCTTAAAAATCAATATATTTTTTAAATTGTATATTAGATTGAGCTAAAATTTTATAAAAATATAAAAAAATATATTATTATAAAATTTCAGGTCAAATAAAGTTTAAGAACATATTATTTTAAATAATTAAAATTATTAAATGAATCTTACTAAATCTACCTCCGTGTACCAGCAAATTGAATTGAAAACTAAATATATTAAGTATTTCAATTATATATAATAGAATCAGTAATATATACAACAAGGAAAGACATATTTGAAATTAATCCTGAATTCTACAAAAAAAAAAAATATATGAAAATTGAAGACTAAGAATTTTAACATGATAATTTTGTTTATATTATATTATATTATTTATTTATTTAATATTGAAGTGGGGTTTCACTACGAAGAACGAGAAAGAAAAACATGAAAATGAAAAAGAGATCATCCTTAAAGCGTGTAAAGTGGAAAGAAATGGTGCAACGGTATACAATAAATGACCATTTCTGTCCACCAACTAAATTGTTAATTTCATAACACCATCATAAATTTAAGCTACATCAATTCTAGTCTATCACAGCCACTTGATGCATTGCTTTCAAAAAAAAGTCCCAAATTTCATACTAGTTTAAATTCCTCCTTTCATTTTTTCTTTCCTTTAAAAATTATTCGGTGTTTTTTTTTTTTTATTAACATAGATGTCCGGTCAATTTGCGCACACGTCGACTAATTCCACGACCCTAAAGTTA
>Ga0307517_10007678_pt1 | contig 15675 bp, 17 predicted proteins | sample 23_EM_MG_FD_194515 | JGI IMG/M metagenome (GOLD analysis project Ga0307517, IMG submission 194515) | Populus trichocarpa ectomycorrhiza microbial communities from riparian zone in the Pacific Northwest, United States - 23_EM | ecosystem: Host-associated > Plants > Roots > Unclassified | place...
ACTACTTCCGTGAATCGGGGAGCACATCATTTCCTACACTTCTCGTCCACGTGTTTCACCGTCCTTACGTATCCACCGCGGTCTGGTCCATCGCCAGGCACTGAAGCTGAAGAGCGCCTTTATCTTTTCGGAGGGGTGAGCTACGTCGTGCAAAGACGGTTACTATCCGCGGCTGATCTTCTGGTTCTCAATATTCCCGGTCTGCAACTAGATCGCCTGAATTTCGAACATTCCCTCCCCTCGAGGCTCGTGTCACTCGTCCCATGGACTGTGGTATTAACAAGAAGTGTTACATTCGATGCACAGAGCCTTTCCTTCATCTCCAACGTCACAATGACTTCTGGTCGACCTCCACCAACACAACCGCCCCTGATTAAGTAACGTTATGACTGTGTCTGTGTACACGGTGATGAGACTTCCCAGATGGGCTAGAGAACCCTCTCCCGCAGTATTCGCAAATGAATGGCTTCGCACCAGTGCTATGAGAATGTTCAGCCGTTATGGAGAGCCGAAAATTGTGAGACGGTTAACCACACTCACTGTGAATTAATGTGAAGGGAAAGTGCATACTTGTTGAAGAATGTACGGGGACAATATCCGCAGGCATACGGTCTGAATTGTGGTCAGTTTTCCAGCATGTGAAGCGAATCGCCCATGAGTCACCTCAGAGAATAATGGACGCGCTTGATATGACGCTTGACCAAGTCGATTTGTGAGGAGTAACCGCATCCGTGATTGCCTTCGGACAGCCATAAACACGTTGCTCTTCCCCCGACGTGTCGTTCCAGGTGGTTGAGAACGTCCATTGAACCGTTTGATTTCCGTTGAATAACGGGGGGTTCTGCAGCTGGGATTGAGCTTAGGTTGTGGCTGATGTTACGGTCGGTTTCCCGTGAAATATTTGATTCTGCGGACTTCTGAAAGGCGAGGGATTCGGCAGTCTCTAAACCATTGGTTGGGGGGGGGACGTTGTTGTTATGTGTAGTGCCACACAGTGCCGGCCGCTCGTTAGCTAGCTGGTCGTGACCGGAAACACCGAAGATAGAACCCTGATCAACTGCGGCGAAGGTTGTTGCGTTGGTGGGAAACGACTAAGGTTGGTGAAACACAAATACCTTCCTCACCAAACTTCCGAATTCCTGTATCCATGTACTCCTGAACCTCTATGGATGTATGAGTGTGGAGTTGATTGATCAAGTCCGACGTGTCCTGATATCTTTCACTTCCACCGAACGCACTGGATAACTCTGAGTAGCGCACTGCTAATGTTGGGTAAGTAATGCCACCGCGCGGGTCCATCGTCTTCGCCAAGCCGTATGAGCTGTGGTACAGGAGGGTTGCGGCGGTAAATCCCATCAGTGCTCGGAGTAGATGAAGGCCCTTATAAATGACCGGTCAGTCTATGATACCCATCTCTTTTGGCGTAATGAACCCAAGGTCAGATGATCTCCCGTAACGAGGGACCTTCTGTGAATGCTCAACTGATTATTTTCTGGAACATGATGGGAAGGTATATACAAACGTTACCGTCGTTGAGATCCTCACCGACAGGAGGGCTGTACATTACCACGATCCCGATCTGCAGTCATACCAAATCGTCGGTTAGTTCGAATCTTGGGATCTTATCGGGAAGGGTTTTGATTCAAGTGTTCATGATGTAGCGCCGAAATCTTCGCCTTCAATATGTGGGCCAATCAGGCCCACTCAGAACGCGATGTGGTAACTTCTCGCCTCTTACGCTCCGTACGAGCACAGCGTCCATAAGATCTGCCTTTGAGAGATAGAAGTTCCCTCCCTGAGATGTTCACTGATGCATATGTATAAAGGCAACTAGAATGACCTCCGTTCCCGTACTGTCTGCATGTACAAACAACAAGTCAGTAGCTCATTCTCGAGGCCGTTCCACTACATGCGATCTGACTTGTTATGGGCAGCAGGATGACCACAATCCACGATTTCCCCATAGAGCTACTCATTGAAATCTTTCAGATGGTCCAGGGGCGAGGGGCTCAACCCCGTCCCTCCACCTCATTTTCTTGTTATCGCGCTCGATTGCACAGTTCAATCCTTCTATCTCTTGTATGCAAGAGTTGGCGCGAGGTTACGTTGGGGTGCGGGACGTTGTGGTCCTCCATCCCTGTGGATACTTCACACGTCAACTGCCTCGAATCGGGCTCAACCATGATCAAGCGTTCAAACGGAGCAGAGCTGGAGCTGTCAGTCCACATAGGAACCGATGCTGGCACCCCTGACCGCACACGCGGATTCACCGACGCTCTCGTGGCCAACAATTCCCGAATCAGATCTTTGTATATCAATTCAAATTCATGCCATGCTGTCGTGAATGGAGTGCGACCGCTGGAGGCCACAGACAACATCATAGCCGCGATCAACTTCATCCTCACGATCCCCTACCCCACGTCACAGCGCACATCCAACCTCCTCCGTGGCCTAAGGGCCCTTTCGTTATCTCTACCACCTTCCAATGTCGCCGTGAACATCTCCGGGCTTCTCGAAATCATAAGGGCCAGCACAGAGCTCGAATTTCTCCACTTCGTCTCCCTTCATTCTATCTGTGAAGGTTGCCCATCGACTCACGCTATTCACATACCGAAACTACGCAGACTTTCTTTGCGTGCGTGCGATTCCGCGACAATTCTCTCCCACATCACTACACCGAGGGCGTCCACCATCGACGTCGTGATGCCTAATTCCCCTAAAGTACGAAGACAGTTGGGGGGATCACACATTCTCACCGCTCTGCCGCGTTCCTTGACGGATATACGTATCCCGGAGGGTACAGTCAAACTCATCTTAATAGAAGACGAAACGAGAGGCGAATTTCGCCTCGGACTTGCGCCGCTACACTCGAAAATGGTGCCGTTAGTTGTCACAAACGGACACCGCCCTCTCGAAAGATTCATCCTCAGGTCTCTCGGCGCCATTGCCGCTGATCCGTACTTCGGTGCGATTCAAAGCTTCACACTTTCTTGCACCTCGTGCGTTCATATTCCCTGGTCGACGGTGTTGAACAGATTCACCCTGTTATCTGAACTCAACGCCTTAAGTCGTCACGCAATGGATATCATACACGCCCTCTTGGGCACTGGGTTGGATGGATCCCCTCTATGTTCCTCTCTCCGAAGGATCCGGTTTTACACAGGGCCAAACGGCAAAGACCATTATCTCGACCCGCCGGTTTTTTCAACATTCCACAGATTTCGCTTGGAATATCACTGCTCAGTGGTTAGGATAACTCGGCGTCGTGCTGACGGAAGAAGTGAAGAGCTGTAGGCCATCTCCGCATCCGTATCTTGGGTCCGTATTTTGACTTAGCCCTTGTATTCGTACGAACTTGATACAAATAACGACTTGTATTACTAGCGACTAATCGAAAGGGGGGATTGTCTAACATCCGGCAATAGCCACCCCCACGACGTGCGATATCCACTGCAAAGTTCACAGATCGCCTCGTTCAGCTCCCCAGGACTTAACATTCTCCGCTGTCTGCGTTTTCCGTGGTGCGCGCATTTCAGGTCGGAGGCAAGAATGACAGTATCTGTGGATAATGCGACACTCACCTTAAACACAGTTGGCGCATCTGGTGGGTCCATTATCAAGACGCTTGATAGGTTCCGACACAGTGAACATGTGGAGGGGTTCGGAAAGGGGACCCACAAATGACGAGCTTGAACAATATCTCTTGATGTAAGCCTGCGAGTTCTCCAAAAGATTTGTCTCTCGGATTCGCAATCCGTGAGGCCGATGTATTTGAGTATTCCATCATAGAACCTCTCATTGTGAGTCAAGCGGATAGACGAAGACTGGGGACTTTGCGGAAGTTGCGAGTTGACCGGAAACAGCCGGGATCCAAGACAACGCGACGTCTGACGTTGAAGATGTGCTCGTATCTTTCTGTCCTTCCACGACGTCTCCATCGCTGCGAGCACTGCCGGACATTGGGGATTCACGGTACGTACGCCACATGCGTCATTTCATCTTGCCGTTACTGCGTAGGTACAAAAGGCTCACTACGGTTCATCAAGATGCACGAAACTTCCGTTTGTTCTTGTCATCCCAAACTCTAGTGAATGGCCCCTCGTGCGGAGCAGCCTGGAAAGAGGAAAAAGTTTAAGAAGCCATCGCGGACGGTCGACGGTCGACGGTCTATTGGGCACACCGACGAAAATGTTTGCACGTGAAAAAGTCCCCACCCGCCAAACGCGAACGCAACAATATGCACAAGCCTGAGTCAAGCCACCTCCTCCGCTCCTGGTCTCCCCCATCGACGTTCCAACACGCGGCTTTGGTCTTGGGAACCAGAAGACACGGATGAACACGGGTTCAATCTGGAGTCTGATTCGGATCAGGTGAGTGCGTGAACTATTTTATTGGTATGCGTGATTTCAACACATGGCCTTGATAGGTCGCGACTCCGTCTTCTGGCAACTCATCCGAAGGCGAGACGCCGTCTGAGGCTGGAAGCTCCTCCGAGGCGGAGGGCGTCGACCACGATGGGGCCGAAGGTTCGACGACCGATGATAGAGAGGAAGCCTCGGTGTCTGGGTGGACCTCAGATCCACAGGTTTGTCGGTTTGACTTTGTCGTAGATGGGCCTCTCCTCACGGGTCCCAGTTTTCCACAAACGCATCCAGCAAAAGGAAATCGAATCGATCACTTGCGCGTCCCTCCAAAAGACGTAGACTTGACGGTGGGAGATATGTACCCATGGGTATTATCGATAGAGGTTCGAGGTACCAATTCCCCCACTCCAATCTGCAAGAGGTGGGCCGGTTTTTCCGAACTATCAATCTGCAGTGACGGTATTCAGTTCCCCCTAGAACAGGATTGCACACAAGATCAGTGGCGACAGCGGTGTGTCCGGAGGTTCGATGGTGGGCCATCTGGAATGATCTTTTGTACACCATCCGGGATTTGCTGTAATGTTATTGATCGACTCCTTCTGCAGGTGTTCGGAAAACGTGTCGCCGCATCACAGAGCGGAGTTTCTACCAGCAACAGAGACTTTGACCCGTCTGGGGGACGTTTTTCGACCGGAGTACCCGGTCCCCGGCTAAAGAGCATACTCGGACATCTACAATGGTACGAGGTTACACACGCTTGTACACCGCGTGCATCTACTTGCGCTCACCCCTCCCGGCCAGTACCCATCCCATCGTGAGTGAGACAACTAGAGTCAAAGTCACCGAACTTCTGTATTCTTCCAGAAATGGAATCGGTGGTGGTGCTTTCCCTCCCGTAGACCCAGCTCTCGGAGAGGTGCGCATTACCTCTATCGGTTATCATTTTAATCTCACAATTCTCGGGTAGGCGGGTCACAATACACCTGTTCAGTGTATCGCGGGATAGAACCCTCATGATTGCAACAGGTCAATCGCGATATCGAGACTGTGAGTATTATCCGCCATGCGATCATTTCTAGCTCATACATGAATAGGATGGCGACCTTGATACCATAATGTACCCCTACTACGAGGATACATCCGCTGTCATGTTTGGGATCGCGACGGAAGAGGGTGAAGTCGATCCCCTCAGCTCTGGGACGGTAAGTATCACCTGTAACTTGATAGTTCCTGACTCACTTCCCCAGGACGGTAATGCGGCGCCTAGTGCCGTCGGTGGCATTGGCGGCAAGACACCCTGCGCTCGCATCCATGCTGGAGGAGGACGAGGCCAATGACGGCGGTTCTGAAACCGGTTTCCAGCCCGCGACCCTTCGGGATGGTGGCGCAGCCTTCGACGCTATCGTGGATCTCGACAAGGAGGCATCAACTGCCGTCTTTATATCTGCGGTGGACGAGGGAGAGGACCGCGGTTTCGATTCTGGGGCGGTGGGCATCACTTTTTGGCCAGTTATTCTCTACTCATACCTGCTTAGGGTGGTGATGCGACACTTGGAACCACCGTTAGCTCCAACCGCGGCGAGACACCCGTCGTCGCTTTCGCGTCTGCGGCAGACGGGGTCGAAGTCCCTAGGGATGGCGATACGATCTCCGGTACTATCATGGACTTCGACGGCGAGGGGGAGGATTTCAGCCTTGGTTCTGGGATCGTTAGTGCCATCCATCGCTCAACAACCCCAGGTTCATTCCTTCACAGGATGGCAATCCGATCCCCATGGACCTCGACTACGGGGAGACGACTCCCATGTGTTTCTCGCCCCCCTGCGGACGGGGAACCCTTTAAGACTGTAAGCGTTTTGTCAACAGCTTTTCTGCCTCCCAGCTAAATAATATTTTGATAGTGCTATGGCTACACCCCCCCAATCCAGAGGGGGGTTTCGACAAAGATGTGAAACGGCGTCCATCCATAACGCAACCATATCTCGAAACGCCAATCAACCACCTGGGACATCACGCTGCCAAATTTAGAGGTCTCAGAGTAACAAAACCCCGCCCCCTTTCCCCGTTCCTCGACCTCAACGGAGACGACAACGATACTATTATGCGCATTGCTTCCCCGCGAGGAGACCCCAACAAGGATCCCAACGCGAGCCTCCGGCCTCGATCACCGGATGCCAGGTCTGCGATATTTTTATGGGTTAAAGTGGTGGCTTCCTACGATACACCCTTCAGTTTTTGATGCGTATTATCCAAGATCATACGAGTGTCCATTTTGCGACAGCAGATTCTTGGATGAGACATTCACGTCAATGTGCAGTGAGTGTGCGCTATCCTATATCACTAGTGTAGATGATTGAAATAACTCTCATAGCACGGGACGCAATCCTTATCAATGCCGAGAACGCGAGCTGCATTTTGCCGGTCCAGCGGCAAGGCCATACGTACCATAGAAGGAGATTTCACTGAAAGCGTCCAGGACGGTTCCGGCATGCTTTCCTCTCCGTGCACGTTTCAGATAGTTCACCCATGCGTACAGTCCTTCGTAGTCGTCTTACTATAAAATTGATCATTATAGCATACTCTACGTGCTTTCCGGTATCCACAAACGCGTGTCGCTCGTATAATGAGTAATCCACCCATGTACCTAATGATGCTAGGTTGTACGAAGCTTTCAAACGCGATCTATACCACTGCGGCCCACACACCTGCGGTTTTAGGACCGTTAGTGCTTCGATTAGTATCGTCCGGGAAACCATGGCTGTGCGCTATGCCAAATGGTAGAGTTCCTGTAAGTACCTGGAGAATGACTGGACGCGTATCAGCGCCGGTCCCCAACACTATAAAACCCAGGCTACTTATCCGGACCGATACATTCGATTTTCCGACCAACCATCCAGTCCTCACAACGTCAGATGCTGCGAATTGAAACCAGGGTTTCTTCTGTCCAGGTCGTGCCTGATTTTCCAGCATTCCTCACGATCCCGAATCCACCGGGATGGGACTCTTTGCCCCTGTCCTGCTCTACAATGCGTAGTTCGTCGGGGGCCTGCGCAGACTTGCTGTAAGTCGGGAACTGGATTATGGCCGCACGATTACTCACCACCCCTAGTCAATGGCAGGCCGAAGATTCTGAAACGGATGCTGGTAGTCCGGATTGTAGGTCCACCATATCAAGCCCTATTCTGCTCTCGAACGTCCGACTCCAACGTGCTCACACAAGTGAAGTGGGGCGGTCTCCATTATCAATCGACGAAGGGATCTTGGGCCCGCTTGGTATCCTAAATGTGAGCGCTCCATCTCACGATGGTCCCGTAGATTCGGGTCAACAAGTAAGTGAAGCGTCACTAACCCGAGGAAGCTCGAAATGAGTCGTTGAATGTACCCGTAGGGGCCTACTCCGAGGTCTGTGGGTACAGAACATCAGCCGTGGTCTCCATCCAGTGTTGGCCCCTGTCCATTGACTCCGTCCATCCAGCACGGACGGTTCACACCTCAAAAACTGAGTGACGAAGATATCTTTGTCAATTACATAGTGAATAGGGGTTCTTGGATGGAGGAGCCTCCGACATGCCTCGACTTTAGCTCGTGTAAAAACGGGCCAATCATCTATGTCAACGAAGTTACAGAAAGGAAGGTATCTCAGATCTGGCGATGGGATACGGTACTCGGGCGATGGATTTCAGTTAGAGAAGGGGAAATATTTCATACTGAGAGGGACAGGGAACTAGTACTCGACAAGAATCAGATCCCGCGTTTGTGGGCGGTGCGCAAACGTCAACGTCGGGTAAAACCTGTAGGTAGTGATGTCTAGAGTATGGATAAAGTACCAATGTTCCACGTTGTAACCTGACTTCCGTACCAGACATCGCATAAACACAAGCGTCGGATAACGGACATCGGAGAGTTACCGTACGCCAGTAATTTTAATGTTTTGGGTTAGTTCGACTAACGAGCCCAAAGCCATGCGACCACCGATCCCGCCACAGGGAACATCCTACGAGTAGTGATCCGCTCGAGAACCCGAATCAGACGCAGGTGGGCCAAAATGTCGGACGGACAAGGTCCGAAGGACAAAGACGGACAGCAAGTAGCCGCGCGCAGATTCTCCCGACTTCAGCGAACAAAGGGAGAGGAGACAAGTGGCTGACAGACGACAACAGTGGATCCACGGGCGAGATCTTCGTTCATAGCGCATAGCCGGGCTTCAGGCCCCCACGGAGGCAAACAAAATGCTCTCCTCACTGATAAATCTCATTCGGGTGTGTAAGAATTGCAGCTCGGCCTTGTTAATCTTGCGATCGGAGAGGGCTCGAACGGCATGAGACCACCTATGAACTGGGAGAGACGAACCTTCGGCATACAGGTCAGTTTGTCAGGTCTGGACTTAGCGCTCGTACGGGATGACCGAACTTCGTTGCAAGGAGGAGCGCCACGATGAGGATACGTCCTTCTCTCAAACAGACCTGGCTTGAGACACTTTTTGACGCGGTGGAAATAAACAAGCGTGGTCGAGATCATGGAGACGTTGGAACGCGGGACAGTCATCGCTAAGGAAATGAACCGTTTTACTAACTACAAACATTCCCTCCTTGGGGGTACGGTGACGGATGGAGTTATTGAAGTTTGTCAGGTTCCCTACACTCAAGGCGAGAGTCAGGGCGCGTGACCTGCGGGGAGAGGCGACGCTGTACACGCAAGGGAAGCACGGGCGGTCGCATTCGGGGGCTTGAGGTAGTTCACGATTGGAGATACAGTGGAGTCATGGGTGTAACTTCACCCTGTTTGTCAATCGTGATGTACGTGTCTCAAGGAACGAACGCCACTAGTCTTGCTTTAGAGAAAGTCAAAGATCAGTGCGCAAACTTCCCTGGCGAACTGATTGGGCCAGTCAATCGAGTTGATCGATCCTGGGAACGCTCCGCCATCCCGTATTGGTTTTCGAGGGCCACAACGGGAGAACCCAGACGGTGATATTCGTGAGAGATGCCCCGAAACGCCTTTATCTCACTTCTGATCGCGGGAGTGCTTGCTGTATCCCTCTACGCCGCTGGGGCGGCTACTCATAGGCTAGCTCCTTTTGTCATCGTCTTTGTTGCCTTCCCCTGAGGGTAATGCGACTTGAGGGCGTTGGCTTATGATAAAAGAACAAGCCCACATTGATTTAGAGCCTAATTTCTCTTCTCCTGCCATGGGTGGACCTCCAAGAGGACAGATATTCGTTTCCCAGGAGTTGATCGAAATGATCATTGATCAACTTGTGGGGGACAGCGGGTCTTTGAGACATTGTTCTCTGGTGTCAAGAAAATGGACCCCCCGGTGTCGATACCAGCTACTCAGATTTGTTGTAATCTCGGATGTGTCGCCCGCACATTCTATCGAGTGTTGGAGCAATACCTTCGGTGCATTCAATGGTATGTATTTATCAGCCCGTATGTTATCTCCCAGTCGTAATGTGTGGTATTTTCAGCGGCGCTCGCGGGCTTGACACGTGAGCTCCATCTTCTTCAAGAAAAATCCGTGTGGATGCATCCCGGATATCTCGCGCTTTATCAAGTACACCTCTCTCGCTTCACCAACGTTACGACGCTGGTCTTCGTCAATCTCGTCACATCGGCTTTCCATGCGGTATCTCTAGCAGACTGCTTCGGATCCTTCGCTCGAGGCGTACGACATCTTCGACTTCACCGCCCCGTAACTCGCCCGTCATCTCTCATGCGCTGCGTTCTACTATTTTCGTCGGCGGTCGACATTACAATCCTTGACCCTCGATGGAGTATCGTCAACGAGCGTGAAGATCCCCCTCCACAAGTCCCAGAGAATGCTGAATTCACGGGGATGCTTTACCTTCGAGGGTTTGTTGGGCCATGGTTCAAGTTTTTCGAGCTCTTCTCCGCGCAGTCGCTCAAGTTTCGGAAGATCTTGTTGATTTGCTGCGACTTCCTGACCTCGGGTCCGGCGCAAACCCTGTTTGTGGCGACGTCTCACGTCCGTACCCTTCACCTGATCCCTACCATTAATCGTGTGTTAAACTTCACATCGTTCATGAAAACAAGGCTGACAGGAGTATGCAGGACGCCCAGACTTGAGCCTTACGCTTAAAGGCTTCCAAGTTCTCGAAACCCTTGCATTCAGAATGCCAGAGGTCGGCATTAATGGTGCTGACCTTGCTGGGCTCCTGGATTCCATCTCCTCCCTCCAGTTTTCCACCTTTGCCCTCGACGTAAGCGCTCGAGAAAAACAGTGTACGGGGGGCGGGGACGCCCACCGGCAGGCATTTCTCGGGGAGATGAATGCGCTAGATCGCCCCCTTTCTAGGTTGGCGGCTCGGACGTGGTGGGGAACTGGGAGAAGGGTCACCTTGGTACTTATCGCGAAAAACACAAACGCTGTTTTGGGGTCACTCGCGGAGTTCCAACAAGCCGGAAATACTTGGAAAGGCGAAAAGATAATCGGGGGCCCCGGGCGCGATAATTATTGGACCTTCGTCGCGGCAAAAGATTGTCAACTTAAAAACCAAATTCCTGACGATTCCGTACTCGCTTGCATTGATTTATAACGTTTGTACCGTCCTTTCCACATCAACGTACCATAGACCCCTTCTCGCGAAATGTGCTTTGTTTTCGAAGGACCCTGATTTCTCCCAATCTCACATACGGTGCCTCCGTATACGGCTGAGTCTCTCATAACGTCCCCCACGCGGCCATCGTCGTACGGAGTAAGAAAGTCCGACAGGCCGCCGGTGTGTCGGCATTTCAATGATCGGGGGTACACGACCGATCAGCTGGAACGTCCAAAGGATGTCCTTGGTTTCAGATGTCCCATGATATCCACTTAATGCAATTGGAGGTGGTCCGCGGATCGCTGGATGTCCGTGGACATCCAGCCCGAAATATTTTACATTCAATGCCCGGTCATCCTTGGATGTCTGGCCACGGATGATATCTGGACCTCTCAGATCGTTGGCCGTGTAGAGCCCTCAGCGCTCGGCAGTGATCCTCTTCCGATTGTCCTCCTTCTGCTTCACTGGCGATTACAGTCCCTGTTGCATTGGGTTAAATTCGCACACTAGAGTCCCCATTATCTCCCGTCTCCCCTCCGTTCGTCACCATGAGAGGTTATGGTTCTCAGTTTGATTCCTCGCGTTTTATGACACCTCCAACTCCGTTGACCAAGCGTGAGTAAATCTGATCCGTGTGACTTCGTTTTCACCTCGTTAACAATGCAAACAGCCTTACATGACCCCCTTGCAGGCATGTTACTGCGCGCAGAGATCTCGTTCCTCTTGGCGTTCGTAATGTCAATTGGATTCTTCGTCACCCAGACCCCCTTCCCTCGACTGCAGACTCCTGCCCCTACTGATACGCGCAACGAGGGGACGGGATACCTACCGCAAGGTTGTTCTCCAGTCCCCCAGCTTCCCGTAGACCCGTCCCCAATCATTGACCGGTCATCCTTTGCCGCACTCGCTTGGCCATCCACAATCATTTCCCCCGTGCCATCGTTTCAGCCCGAAAGTACACAATTCTCCGATCCAAGCGCTCTTTTCGACGATCATACGGTCTCGTCGTGTTTCTCGTTCGCAGGAAGCCAAGGTGGTGTATTCATAATTGCACACTCCACGAGGTACCACGTATCCCAATTCACTCTGAACATTTCGGGGGTCGATCCGGTGGTCGGCTCGGCCTACTACCCGAAGGAAGGAGCCCTCTGGGGGTTGTTCGAAGGCACCCTTCCCGAAGAACTGGGAAACGCGACCACGTCGTTTGTCACGGAGCACGCGATCTACGTGCTTATCGGGAACTTTTGTTTTGACCCAGAGCAGGGGCCGATCCAGACTTTTGCCATAGAGGAGAACGTTGCTACTTTGGCTACAGTGAAATTCTCGATACTCTACGTCGAAGTATTGTCGAACTGGGGAGGATCTCATACATGTATTTGCCGCCTGCAGCTGTATGGACGTCAGTAGATCCATTAGTCAGATACATTGTCTACTTCATTCTCGACAGGACAATATCAAGGCCAGGATTATGCATGCGGCTGGATCCCGACGCCGTCTGTGTGGGATGGAATTCTCCGGCTTAGCGTCCGCCGTTGTCGGGCCCTTTACCTCCGCTACATCCTGACGTTTCATCCACCTTGCCTCGATCCCTAAATCGGGAGAGCATATGCGCGGTTACTTGACGTCTGTTATTGTGTTTTTGCTCTGAGAATCGGGAAAACCTACGTGCGTCTACTTGACGTCCGCCATTATCTCTCCTTCCAGAGTCTTGCCTCTGCCTGTCAATCAAGGTTGCCACTTGATACCGATCAATCTATGTGCGTCTACTTGACGTCCGTAACTGTCTCCCTTTGTATCCGTCACGTTCTGATGTCCATCCAGCCGCCTGCCGGTCGGGGCTTCCCTGGGTCCCTAGCTCGGTTGTCGGACTTAGACACCTATCCTCACGTCAATCTCCACACTCCGATGTCTGGCGTTTCGTTCACGGAAGGCTCTCCAGCGTTCGACTTCGTACACGGTGGAAGTGTTCTGCCGTGATTGTTGAGTACTACAGGGATGGGTTGGATGGGATGTTTGTGCCTTAGGAGGAAACACGTACCTACACTATCTCCGAGTTTACGGGACAAGTAGGAGAAAAATGGATATTTTTTGTATCTACGACAAGCCAATCCCCTCACACCCTCTACCCGTCATGGTGGCTATCAACGGACACGAGCTCCTACGTCGTGCGGTCTACACACTCCGCAATCACTACAATCGCTGCATCAACAGGCTCTTCTACGGGAGGCTCACCACTCTCGGTCGTTCGAGCTCCTTCGTCCACCGGAACCTCAAGAAGTCTTTCCCCGCAGTGGCTCCTGTGCCCTCGAAGGGGACCTGGATCCAAGTCACACGGAATCAACGGATTCCTCAAGGCAGGAAGCAAGGTCGCGTGAAGCGAAAGCGATACAACGACCTCGCCAGGGATAACTCGACCGTGTTCCTGCCTGGTGGCTTCCGTAAACGTCCCAAGAAGCCAGCCCCTCGTAAGCACAAAACCTGTGATCTTCAAGACAGCCACCACCCCACCGATTGTGATTCCGATAATGACCACAAGGAATACGAACAATGGGCTAACCACGAACCGGCGAATGAGCAAGAGGCGTTCGTCATGAAGGAGCTCCGCTCCCTCATGTTTGACAAGCTCAAACGGGAGAGTGAGTTCGAAGCTAAGGGGATCTCCGAGAGAGTGAAGGGACGGGCTGCGGAGAGGAAGGCGAAGATGTCGAAGGAGACAGCGGAGGCGGAGAGGTTGTGGAGGATGGAGGAATTGGAGAGACGAGAGGAGAGGGAGATGGCTGATAGGTGGAAGGACCAGAGGTTAGCCCAGCTCGAGAGGGAGAAACAAGTCGCCGTGAACGAATTGGCTCGCGAGAAGGCCGAAAGGAAGCACTCGAGGCTTCAGAGGGTGTTCAAGGAGCAGCAACGGAGGCGCGAAGATGAGGAGCGTTGGAAGCAGCTGAGGGACAGGGAGGCGAAGTTGGCCGCTGTGCGTGAGAACAACCTGCTCCGCGAGAGGGCAATGTTGGAGAACAACCTCCAGGCGACGAATAATGCCTTCCGAAGGGCTTGTAACGAAAGAGACTACATAACACAGGAGAGAGAAACGGAGAGGGCTAGACGTCTTCGCGCCGAGGAGAGTCTCCACCGATGGAAGGAGCTGATGAAGGAGTATTTTCCCGGGGGGCAGCAGCAGCAGGACCCAGGTCAAGAGCGAGGGCAGGAGCCGCAACAATTTCTTTCTCTTGAGGCTCAGTTCGAGCTATACGAGAAGAAGTGGGAGGTCCTTCGATCGGGCGTCGACATCGACGGTACCGAGGTTCATCTCATTTCCTTCTCCCAGATCCCTTGGCCGGTCATCAACGTGACCCCCACCGACCTTAGTCAGATTCAGCCCGAGCATATCCAGGAGTTCGTCATGCACCCCCTCCGTGAGAACCGCGATACGAGCGGGAAGAGAAAGAATGGGAGGTTGAAGGCAAGGGACGAACTTTTGAAGTGGCATTCTGATAAGTTCGACCAGGTCGTTCTCTCCAAGGTTCGTGAGGAGGATAAACCAGCTGCTTCCGAAGCTGCTGGAATGATTGCCAGGGTCTTGACCGATATGTTGGGCTGAGTTTTTCTTTTCTTTTTTACGTTCATTTTTGTTTTCTCATATGTTATGGCATGTATGTTTCAAAGTATGACTTTGAGTATTGGATCTCATTTGGCAAAGACAGTTGATCATCGATCATCGACACTCGCTCATATTGGGTCGTCGAAGTTCCGCACTATCCTCAAACTCAGCCGCGGTTGCTTGCGCTGCTCGCATCGATCTACACCCTGGATGGCCGGTACTCAATAACGCGCACTACAGGAGAAGCGGCGTCGATGTCCGTTTTCCCCCCACCGTCTATTCTCTCAGTGAAGCCCATCATCCAAGTCCATCTCGCAACTCAGTTATCGATCTATCGACAAGGTGGTACCGATCCCCCCGCAATGTGGCGGGATGTCGCGAATGGCTCATTAATCGCCAGCGGCGTACTCGATGGTGTGAACAGGACAAGGTCCGCAGAGTCCAGCTGCACGTTCATGTAAGTGATGGACAAAGTGTTAATCTGCGACGAGAAAGAGATGATAACTTCATGTAGATCATCTGTGCTCTTGCCTATGGGAACGCAATCGTCCCCCTCTTCTCGGTTGTCCCAATTGCAATCTGCTATCCTTCCCGGTCTTCGAGCGCAACCCCCGTGCACCTTTCACGCAACTTCGAACACGTGTGCGTGTAGGGCTCATTTTGGTGACGCACCTTCAAACCCCATCAACGATCTGTTCTGCGAAACAATCAGGCTCAACCCAGGGGATAATCACAAATGGAAGTGATGCGTTGGAGGATATTGCCCATTGGGAACTTTTGTTTGACCGAGAGCAGGGGCCGAACCAGACTTTTGCCGAGGAGAACATTGCTACTTTCGCCACGGCGGAGTTGGCAGTCGCTGCCATGCCTCCATTTGCCGCCTGCGCCATTAGTTGGATACGTTGTCCGCCTTATTCCTGACAAGGCAATATCAAAGCCAACATTGTGCTCGCGGTTGCACTGTATAGATCGTTCGATTCTCGACTCAGCGTCCGCCGTTGTCGAGCCCTTGCCTCTGTCATATTCTGGCTCACCTTTTCTCGGTCCCTTGATCTAGGGAACCCATGCGCGTCTACTTGACGTCCGTCATTGTCCCCCTTTGGATCCGTCATGTTTCCGATGTCCACCCAGCCGCCTGTCGGCTCCCTTCCCTATGC
>Ga0307517_10007679_pt1 | contig 15675 bp, 11 predicted proteins | sample 23_EM_MG_FD_194515 | JGI IMG/M metagenome (GOLD analysis project Ga0307517, IMG submission 194515) | Populus trichocarpa ectomycorrhiza microbial communities from riparian zone in the Pacific Northwest, United States - 23_EM | ecosystem: Host-associated > Plants > Roots > Unclassified | place...
TAGAATAATCTTCCTTTAAATACCTGAAAGTATGGGACTGCCTTGAAAAAATGGCATATATTTTTTTTTAAAAGTCAATATAAGACCTAAAATTATGGATCATGTATCTATTGGATATGCTTACAATAGTAGTGTATATTGGTTTATTGTACACAAGTCAAGTATTGAGTATATTCATCCCAATACAATAATGATAGAAAAGAATGATGCATTCTTTGTTATGTAGACGAAAGTTATGAGAAAAACAACAACACATAAAACACAGAAGATTTGATGAGCAAAAAAGGTTGTAGATGTAAAATCTAAATTCATAGTTGTATTCTCTGAAAAAATAAAAATAATGTGGTTTTCCTCTTTAGAGGTTTACAAGACTTTTAAATAGGCTAGAAAGACCCCACCTCTAGTAGAAAGTATTCAAATATTGAAAACATAAGAAAAATTAAAAAAGAATCTAAAATAAAAAATTAAATAAAAAAAATCTAGGAAAGGTTATAAAATTAGCCCAAATACAATGATTCAATAAGCAATGAAGATTATTCTAGTTGAATCTCCTGTTAGAGTTATTTTTTAAGATGTTAACTTAGTTTGGCATGACCAGACCTTTTCTTGAACCTAAACTTAACCTATTGATCCATTAAAGAATATATTAGCTTATCCATATAGTTTGTCTAGGTTAGATCCTCATCTAGTTGCGTCAGATCCTCACTTGAATGCTCATAACCTTTAGTTTCTACAAGTCCAGCTGCATCACTTTGAAGAGATGTTGTGTTTTAAGGAAGCACAAAAAGTTCATTCATTTAAAGGATAAAGGAAGCAAATTTAAGTGGTCATCATCAAATTATATATGAAAGATTTGTAGAAGATGATGAAATTGAGCTAAGAAGGAGTAAGAGAGTGCAAATAATAAGAACATTCAGTCTTGGTTTTCTAACTTATTTGTTAGAAAATGAGCCTTGAAACTACTACAAGGTAATGTCCTGCCTTGAAGCTTCCTATTAGAAGGAGACAATAAATAGCAAGATTGAGTTCATCATGTAAAATTTTAACTACCAATTATACACTTAATAAAGTACCTTATAAAAATTTAGAAAAAAAAAACCGTCTAAGTTATGGAAAGGAAAAAGATCTTCCTGTAAATGCATCAAAGTATAAAGTGCCTTGTGAAGGTGACAATACTTTATCCTAAAAAGATCAAGATAAGACCTAAAATTATGGATCATGTATTTATTGGATATGCTTATAATAATAGTGCATATGGATTTCTTGTATACAAGTCAAGTAGTGAGAATGTTCATCCTAATACAATAAAAGAAGCAAGGAATGCAACATTTTTAGAAAAGATGTTTTTTTTTTAATGAAGCTTGAGAAATTCATTCACTTAAAGGACAAATGAAGCAAGCTTAAGTTGTCATCATCAAATTATAAATGAAAGATCTGTAGTAGACAATGAAATCCAGCCGAGAAGGAGGGAGAAGATGATAAAAACATTCGGTCTTGATTTTCTAACTTGTTAGAAAATGAGTCTTGAAGCTATTCCGAGAAAATGTTCTGCTTTGAAACTTTCTATTGGAAGGAGACATTAAATAATGAGATTGAGTTTATCATGCAAAATCATACATAAGAGCTAGTAAATCTTTCTCTTAGAAGTATGTTATTAGAATATGAAAGGATTTTTAAGTGGAAGATGGAAGTTGATAAAATCATTGAAAAATACAAGGCAAGATTTGTTGTTAAAAAATTCAAACATCAAGAAAGTATGAACTATTTTAAATCAACAAGGTTGACAAATGTGTTTATATAAAAAAACATAAATAAAGTTAAGTCATTGTATATCTCCATGCAGATAAAAAGTTAATTTTCGGTTAATTTTTGACAAAAATAAATACATGATCAGATTTACTAAGAAATTATTGATTAATACGTTTGGTTGGGTATTGTAAATGTCATATTATCATCTTAATTCATAGTATATTTGCTAATTAACCGGTTAAATTTGATGATACTTTACTAGGAAAGGTTCAAAATAAAAGGATATCTTTGATATAACAATCTACTAACTCACTTCCCGTCTATGAATATTTAAGTCTCTAGAGAAAGATCATTGAGTGCATAAAGATCTGAATTTTAAAAAAATATAGATCTGAATTTCCTCATAAAGATCATTGAGTGCATTTTCTATAATGGTTTTTAACACTTCTCTTGAAAAGAATAAAGAAAGATTTCATATCAACATCAGTAAATGCTTTCACTCTTTTACACAAGTGTTCCAATCTATCGAGATCTTGATTGAAGTTTGAAGGTTTCTTGAGAAAATCCAAAAGCTTTGTTGCTGTGTTGAAAGTGTTCTCAGAAAAATGTCTATTTATATATATTGCTAGAGATTGAAAAAAAAAATATTCCATAATTATTACTATCGCCTATAGTTTCTGACCACAAACAGATCTACGCATATCCTTCGGCCACTCCTGAAACAAATCACAATAAAGCTCAAGCAGGATCTCAAAAGGTCGAAAAGGGCTATAAATATATAATCTTCTCATCATTCAGATTTGATTAAAACATACTGGTTATTTTTTAAAATATTTTTTATTTAAAAATATATTAAAATAATATTTTATTATTATTATTTAAAAATTATTTTTAATATCAAAACATCAAAATAATCTAAAAATATAAAAAATATTAATTTAAAATAAATAAATAAATTTAAATTTATTCAAAAATATTTTTAAAATAAAAAACAATCATTATCCCAAAGAAGTGTAGCACATAAATATTAAATTATTAAAGTTTTCTGCTTTTGTCAGATTATAGTAATTGAACAGAGGCCAGAAGATGGGACAGAAAAATGAAATGAATTTAGACCATAAATGCACGGATGGCTAAAGACAGATAGTGATCAGTTTTTGGCTCCAAGACGCAACATATCCTCTCAAGTAATTGTGTTATGTCCCTTGCTCTTCTACTAATCTCAAACAAAACAAGCAATTTACCTTACAATTGTAATGGTACGGCTCGCAGGGATTGAGCCTTCCCTAAGGTGATGCCGAACTTATCTTCCATGTCCATGCTCTCTGGTGTCACTCCATTTTCTAGCTTCCAATCAAAAGAGTGAATAAGTGAACCCAACATCATGTGTAACATCCTCATTGCCAAAGGCAATCCAGGGCAAATTCTTCGTCCAGCACCAAATGGAATAAGCTCAAAATTCCGGCCACGGGCATCAATATCTGACCCCAAGAATCTCTCCGGCACGAATGACTCTGGATCCTCCCATAAGCTTGGATCTCTACCTATGGCCCACGCATTAACAAACAATTGTGCACCTTTTGGGATAGTGTAACCACTTATTTCTACATTCTCTCCAGCTTTCCGAGGGAGTAAGAGAGGAACTGCTGGATGCAATCTGAAGGTTTCTTTGATAACTGCTTGCAGATAAGGCAACCGGACAATGTCTGATTCCTCAATCAAGCTGCCTTTTCCAATAGTCTGCTCAAGCTCTGTTCGGGCTATAGATAATGTCCTGGGATTGTGGAGTAGTTCTGCCATAGCCCATTCCAGTGTGCTAGAAGTTGTATCTGTACCAGCAGCAAATAAATCCTGTAACAAACAAAGAAGTTAACAAGGAGAATTCTCTTAAAATATACAGAAAATTCAAAAACTTCAAAGGAAAAACGTAAATGAAACAATTGGCAAAAGGAGGAGAAAAAGAAGTAACCAAGAACAAATGTTTAATCTGACTAGTTTCCATGATGTCCTCGTTATTGTCATCGCTGATTGTGAGAAGAGTATCTAGCATGTCATTGACCGGGACATAACCCTGCATTTTTCTTAATTGTAACCGTTCATTGACTATGCCATCAAAGATGTTGAGTATCTTCCCAAAATGAATTGTCATGCGACGCTTTATGCCCTGCAGGTCAATCCTTCTAAGTACAGGGAAGTAGTCTGCTAAGTTTGGTTTTCCTGCCTCTTCCATGATACCCCCAACAACCTCCTTTAACTGACTTGCAGTTTCAGAATTTGAATCAGACAAATTCAAGGAAAAAATACTATTTGACAAGGCATTTAGTGCGGTTGTAAAAGCTGCCTGGCCTATATCCATTGCCTCACCAGCAAGGCAATGTTCTTGAACAAGAGCAACCAGCTCTTGAATCTTCTTGCGCCTCAGGTCTTGGTTAGCGTCGAGTTTTTGATTAGTGAAAATGTAGGAGTTGCAAACCTTTCTAAGGTTTCTCCACCGCATGGCTATCGGCACCCAAGGCAGACCAAGTTCATGATGTTTGTGAGCTCGAAGTGCATCAGGAATGGTTCGGTTAGAAAAGGAGACATCATGCTTTTGGAGGACTTCTTTTGCCAGGGTTGGGGAAGATATAACTATTGTGGTGATTTGGCCTAACTTCAAACTCATCAAGGGACCATGAGTCTTGGCAAGCCTTGCCAGAGACTTGTGAGGTTTGTCACCAAGATCCAAGAGGCTGCCTATAATCGGTAAAGCTGCTGGACCTGGAGGAAGCTTTCCTGAACTTTCAGTTTTGCTTCCCCTCGCAATGAAATGAAGTATCTTGACCCAGACAAATGTGAAGAGAACACATAGCAGAAGATTTATCAAGGATTCCATTTGTCTCTCTAATGTAAATTGTTGGAAATCCGAAATCAATCGATTGTGAACGCTAATCTTCGTACACTTCTCTTATTCTTTTCTGGTCTATTTGTAGAAAATTGGACCCAACATTTTGCATCCTTCTTTTCCACCAGTTAATGAAATCAAATGCGTTACGTCAAGTAATTTGATGGTGAGGAATGCATGTAAGCATGTGGCGCACCTATTTTTGGACGGTCAGAATTCATTGGTTCCGTTTGGATGTTATTATGACAAAAACATGAAGGAGCTCGGTTTTTTATTGTAAATTGTAAGATATACCACCGTAGACGTATAGTGTAATTATTATTAATTTTTTTTTTACCCTTCTCTGTACAAAGCTTTTACCTTGCTTGTGAGGGTAAAATAACATTTTTCATGGAATCAGAGGTCATTTGTAAATTGATTGGGATAATTTAGTAGTTTATATATTTTTTTTTTTACAATTAAATTACATAAATGCTCTTAAAAGAAAAAAAAAAAAGGCTAAGAGAATTTTTTTGTAATTTGTTTTTAAATAGAATAAGTACTTCATTGTCCATAGAATAAAGAAAATTAAAGGATGAATCAAAAGATTTTTTAGTATTTTTTTCCTATATTTTTTGTTATATTTTATTTGGATATACCATCGTAGATGTGTAGTGTAATTATTATTATTATTATTATTTTACCCTTCTCTATACAAAGCTTTTACCTTGCTTGTGAGGGTAAAATAACATTTACCTTGCTTGTGAGGGTAAAATAACATTTTTCATGGAATTAGAGGACATTTGTAAATTGATTGGGATAATTTAGTAGTTTATATTTTTATTTTTTTTACAATTAAATTACATAAATGCTCTTAAAAGACAAAAAAAAAATAAGAGAACTTTTGTGTAATTTGTTTTTAAATCGTATAAGTGCTTCATTGTCCATAAAATAAAATAAAAATTAAAGGATGAATCAAAAGATATTTTAGTATCAGTTTCGAGCCCTGTAGTTGCTAATATGATGGCCACTAGAGGCTTACATGGTCGTTAACTTCAGGGTCCGTGAGATTAGTCGAAGTGCACGCAAGCTAGCCCAGACACCCACATTAATAAAATATATATATATATATATATATATATATATATATATTAGCATTTTTCTTGTGTATTTTTTGTTATATTTTATTTGGATTAGAGGTAAATTAGTATTTTTATAAATAAAAATTAAAAAATATATATTAGTAAATGTAGGGTATGTTCTAACAAGTTGGAGAGAGACATGTAAAACATAAAATTATTGAGAAAGAATTTTTCATTCTATACATATCTAATTATAAATTAGTAACTACATCCAGTAACTTTGATTTTATTGATTTACAACATGATTATTTTATTAAAAAAGATTTGAAGTAACTGTATTTATTTCACTCAAGATTAGAATGACGTGACACTAAAATATTTTTTTTCTAAGAAATGAAACTAGTAATAAAAGTAATTAAACTCAATTAATCAATGATTCATAAATTTACTTGATAACATAGTAATTCGTGTTATTTTTTATTATTATTATCTGGATTAATATCTAAAACGCTTCTTACAAGGATGGTAGACATGTAAAATCTATTGAAAATGTACCTTTCTAGGTGAAGCTAAGTAGAAAAGTGTGCAATTTGTAATGAATAAAAAAGAAGTGTCCATATTCAAAGTGTGGGGTTTTGATGCATTGTATTTTGATACAAGTAATGATCATTGTGTCTTGATATTCAATAATAGTTATCTCATGTTTAATTGGTTAACGTTTCATGTGTTTGTAACCAAATTGATATTGTTTATTTCATCGTGTGCTGATTGAAAATATTCAATTCAGTTTTGTCTGCTTTGTTTTTGGGTACTCATTAATCTACTATTTACCTATTGATTCATCAAGTTCAGAGACTCTTATCCATGTCTTGGATTGGATAAGAAATATATATATAAAAAAATTTATCAAAATTTTTCAACCACTATACCGTCCGAAACATCCAATAAAAACAGAACTTAAAGGGCGACATGTGCGGTTCAAATCATAACAGTTTGGCAAAGGTTAACTTTTTTTCCTCCTTCTTTTATTTTTTCTCTCTGTTCCTTGAAATTCATGCTAGATCAGCCAAAAATTTAAGTTATCCTTCTATTTATTGTCTTTCAATTATAATCATTTTTCTTTGTATTGGTCTTTTTATTTTGAATTTTTTTTTAATTTCATCCCTTTTTATTTAACTTTGTTTTGTTTTCATATCAAATATGGTATTCATTTTCTTGATTGTTGTTTTTTTATCCTTTTCCTGGTTTTTTTTTCTTTCAATTTTCTTTCTCAACATTTTATTTAATTTTTTTTTCAAATTGAGTCTTATTCTTTTAATTGCTCTTTTTTTTATCCTTTCCTTATTTATTTCCTTCCAATCAGTCCCTCAAAATTTTATTTCATTTGTTTTTTTATCCAATTTTAGTCCTTATTCTTTTAAAAAAATTTATCATTTTCTTAATTTGTTTTTTCTTTCAATTTTGTCCCTGAAATTATATTACATTTTTTTATCCAATTTTGGTCCTCATTCTTTTAATTGCTCTTTTTTTTTCCGATTAAGTCACTCATTATTTTCTTTAATTATTTTTATACCAGATTTTATCCGTATTTTTTTATTACTATTTGTTTTCTTTTTAATTTTTTATGGTTGAGAATTTTGTTTAAGATATTGGATGCTTTCTAGAAAAAGAAGGGTGTGATTATTTTTGCAGTTTAATATGTTTTTTAAAATATTTTTCATCTAAAAAAATATCAAATTAATACTTGTTTAAGTGTTTTTCAAAAAAATTGATTTGTTAATATCTAAAATAAATAAATAAAACTTGAAAAACATAATTTTAATGAGTTTTACCATTGAAAAGTACTATTAAAAAGACTATGCATCATTGTTACCATACACGCACAAAATACAAAATTGATATTGTTGTTACCTAAAGCTTGATGTAGACTAATGGTTAGAATCTGATTAGCTCCCATGACAAGTAAATCAATATTTTTATATGATACGATATTACAATAACAGTAAAAACATAACAACAATTCATTGTGCTGATTTGCTCACTCCCATGTACATTTTTCATTCCATAATGTTTTTTTTTTTTCAATTTTATCCATTAATATTTTTTTCCAATTAAATTCTTTCTGATTATTTAGCATAGTTTTATATGTCAAAGTTTTTTTCACTTTACATACTTTCTCATATGCAAAGAGTCAAGGTCTATGTTTGTATTGTATTAAAGATCAATTTTGCAAAATATAATCTCAATTGTAATTAAACAAATAAATAAAAGAACAAAAACAAATACAAATACAAAGCTCATTGTTGAAAAGGTGTGTAAAACAATATTTTAATCCTTGAATTCTTAGTTTATGCAACTCTTGATCGTTGAAGTTGATGGATTTAACTTTCGGAGTCCTTATTTTTTTTTCACATTTCAATTATTAAATGTTGAGATATGAGAAAGAGAGAGAGTCATCAAAAAATAATGGAAATAGAAAGAGGTCGGTCAAACATATTTTGGTCATGAAAAAAACCAATCTTATTATTAACTGGTTTGTCTTTGAGAGAGGAGTTCTATAAAGATGGCTTGGATTTTTTATCATGTTGAAAAAAAGTAGATCAGGGCCTAAGAAAAAAAATTATCAATTTAATTTTGGTTTTTTTGATCAATTGTAGGAGGTTTAGGGGTTAAAATGGGTTTAATAGGGCTATAATGTTCTTAACTATTTTCAAGTTAAAACAAGTTTAAAATTTGGTTTTTATAATCCAAAAACAGATCCGACTTTTTGATCATCAAATATAGCCGTAATCTACACTAGAAGACAACGTGTTTCATCACAATTTATCTTTTTTCTTTATCTGTTTTTTTTAACTAAATTTATTAAAAGGATATTTATATAATTTGTCACAATCCAATTTTTTACTCCCCTTTTCTTACTATTTTTAGGAAATTCAAAAAATAGCAAAAAACAAGAAACAAATCTAAATTTTATATTCACAAGTATTTTCATTGTTTTTGGTATTTTTAGCGTCTTTTCAAAAGAATTAAAAATTTAAAAATTTACTTTCGACACATTTATTTGAACGTACTCATTTCAAAATCATTGTTCAATTTTATCGAGTTGACATTATTTTTTTTCAAAAAATATTAAAACACAAGAAAAATAAGAAAAATAAAGAATAAAGAATGTTTAGACAAGGGGGCCAAAAATGTCAAGGAAGAAAAAAAAGAAAGAGGGGGAGAGATAGGGGATTTTAAGAGAAATTAGTTAGAAAAAAAAAACACACATACGTTCTCCCATTATAAAAAACAATAAAGATTCTCACCTGAAAAAACATGACCCTCCTGCAAGCTCACAGTCTCCAGACGTATCCATTCATAAACAAAAATACAGAAGAAAGAGTCTCCCCTCTTAGCATGAAGCCTCTCTCATAGCAATTAAAAACCAATCTCTCTTATTTACTAGCCTCTGATTCTTCTCCACCGGTGATCTGAGCCATGATCCAACACACTCTCCTAAAGCAAAAAAAAAAAAAAGCATTTCCCACAAGCTCCAGTCTTGACGGCCAAAACCATCTCTCTCACATTGCAATGATGACAATGACAACACCAGCACTCATTGACAACCTGTGACCTTCAAGCTACTTCATTAAACTCATTTCTCTCCTAGCAGCCCACAACCATCATGAGCTACGCCACACAGCCATCATCAACTATCCAAACCACCCATCCACAGTAGAGCTGTGATAGTCCTCTTTCTCTTTTCCAGCACATACAGAGAGACCCATTGTGCTAGGGTTGTCTAACTACCCCTGAAAACTTTATAGTGTCGACAATGGGTTATTTAACCCCATTTCCAAGCTCTTCACACCTTAATCCATTTTTGTAGTCTTTTTTAGCATTCTCACTAATAAAACGTTTAGGTATAATAGTCACCTTACTTGAATCTACCATGTTTAATATTATTTTGAAAAAAGAAATGTTGACTTTACTAGAGTTTGTTCCACTGAATTCTGGTTAGATAAGAGAGAACTTGCATTGCTATAAACTACAATCCTCAATACCAACATCATAATAGGGTGAAATCCTTCTATTGCACCTTGACAATGATATGAAAGTAAGGAGAATGACATCTATATAAGTTTTAAAAGCTTTAAAAAAATATTTAATTATGGGTTTTTTTTAGTTCTCTCACTATAAAACACTTGTGGGAAACTGCATAAACACTAAAAGAGAGAAGGTTTTGCAGATATGAAAAATAACAACTATAAACAGGTTGAATGTCTTGCACACATCTAGGAGTACATTTAATGTAGCCATATGATCTTCATCCATGTGCCCTACTACATGGAAATGTTGTAACATCATAACAAAAGGTGTTATTTTTAAAGGACACCAATATTTCAACTTCATCCACGCACTTACACACTTACCTCTTAGACTCTCTAGGTGCCTAGACATAAAAGCACCCAACTAACAAAAGACAAGTTCATTAAACAAACAAATGACAAGGTAACTTCTCTCATCCAATTTTTATTTTTTATTATTAGCATGGTTGTTTGGATCAATTTACACGCATCTTAACTAATTTCATAGATCTTGAAGTTAACGATCATATAAACTTCCAGTTGCTCTAAGATTTGTGGGATTTGAATTAGTGATCTCTAAAGCAAAATCAGGATCTAACCAATTAAGTTACACCCCAAAATATTCCAATTAAACTTACTCGACCACAAAACCACTCAAATAGCTAACTAAGTCTTTTTGTTATTCCATCACAAAGATTTGGGGGTACTAATTGGTTTGGAATTTATACCCATAACCTAGGCTTAAAAGTGTGAGATATGAGGCACAACTTAGGCCCGAATGATACAGAGCACGAGATATAGCTTAAGCTTAAAAGATGATATACTGGAGCAAGTCTGGACATAAAGCATCTTTTAATTAGGTTCAATCATGCTACATAGACTAATTAGGGACTTTGGATTTAGGTGGGATCAACAAGCATAACATAAACCCTTAAAAGGTCAAACCAACTCAAACATTCTTATAGCTTCATGGTGGGCTCATAGTCCCCTCCTTTCCCATTAGGCCATACGTCTAAGAAAATACACCCCGACCTCATATGGGATTCACTTACCTCCATGATGCTTATGTCATTTTCTCATCATTCGGCCACAGTAATGTTGGTCATGTTAGCTATGTTTAAGCCTAATTGATAGTCTATATGACAAAATCTCTTCTTCTCGAATAGAACACCATTACCTGTTAGGGCTATAAATCGAAGTGATTGCTATTTGCCTATATATCATGTTCTTTCCTTATTTTTCCCTTGCACCATGCAAGTTGATGAAGTTCATGGATATAAACGTAAGTCTATGAATCATAAGGTAGGGATGAACACCGTTCTTCATTCATTCATTTTATCATTCTGTTTTTCTTTTTCTAATCTTCTTTTTCATCATCACAATTTATGTAAACAAATTAATACACGAACAGTTTGCACAGCCTCAAAATGTTATATTTTCTTAATTGATACTGTTAATTTAAGTAGTGAAAGATCTTTTAAAAAAAAACATGTTTTATAGGTACTCATGATCCCCTAAATTATGAAGCCCATCAACCTACTTATATTATTAGTAAGGTTTTCCACAATCCTCGTTACTGTTGATAAAAAGTTTTGCATCATTAGATTTGGTATTTTCCCATTCATGCACCGCTCACTTTACTTGTTTTTGTCTCGCACTCTGTGAACTTCACTGAATTCTCCTGCCCAACCACACATGAGAAGAAGAAAAAAAGGCATCAGAAGGGGGCTTCGCTCCGTATATAGACGGTGAGATTGTGATAAAACTGTTCCAACTAGCCAACAAGAGCCTCCTTGTCATCAGTCTATGAAATGTTCATATAGGTCCTACACTCTACAATTTGTCACCGTCTGACAAACGTGTTGTTTTCTGACAAAACATGACATGTCAGCGGACTTTCTGTCTCCCTTCACTCTCTCTCTCTCTCTCTCTTAAATAGGTGGGCATTAAAGACAAGCTTGTACGCTTGTCATTACTGTGGCTGCTACATTACTTGTCTTTATTCAGAGCACAGATTTTTACAGCTGTAAAATGAAAGGGAAATACTTCGTGACAGTGAAGAGAAGGTAGCCGGTAGGCAATTTAACATTTACCTTTTATCACTACTGTTAATTTCTGACTTTGAGATCTATTATTGCTGCACCTTGCTGAGAACATTTCATTATAGGATCTCTCGTTCACTCAGTGCGACTCAGTCTGTTCTGTTCAGTTCTTTTTGACCATCTTGATGCCCATACGCAAGAAATGAAATCTCAAGCCCCACCTTCCAAGATTGCCCGTCTTTCGAACTCTAGTTTGCACTTGCTCTCTTGTTTTTCCAATTTCTCTCCTTTTCAATTAAACAAGTCTAATTAACAATCATTGTTTCACTTTTTTTCTTTATTTTTAATTTCTAGGGACTGGACTGCTAAACGGTTGGAACATGGAGGGAAATAGGCGCAATGGTAGGTCTCGGTCACCTTCAATTGGGCTAGGAGTTGAGCTTGGACGTGGTGGTTCTAGTCATAGACCAATAACTGGCTGCAAAAAACCTTATGGGTTCACTATTCTTCAACTGCATGAGCTAGAACTTCAGTCTCTTATCTACAAGTATATCCAAGCTGGATTTCCTGTACCTTACCATCTTGTTTTACCTATATGGAAAAGTGTTACTGCTTCCCTTGGTGGTCTCAGTTCAAGCTTGCACCAGCTCTACCCTAGCTGTAAGTCCCTCGTAAATTAATCTCACGCTTTTTTTCTTTTGATGACTATCTCTTACCAAATTACTACAAAATGGATGCTAAATACTTCTCTTTTTTCATAAATACTTGATCATTGACTAATTTACAAGTAAATTATTTTTCTGAATCCTTAAAAGAGATTTGATTTTGGTCTTTTTTTTCCTCGTGGGGGGTCTAGTTATGGGGTGTAAGTGTAACCCATTATATTTGGAATATAAGAAAGGAATGGAACATGAGCCAGGGAGATGTAGGAGAACGGATGGAAAGAAGTGGAGGTGTAGCAAAGAGGTTCTTCCAGATCAAAAGTACTGTGACAGGCACATACACAGAGGACGCCAGCGTTCAAGAAAGCTTGTGGAAGCTGCTTCTCATAGTAATGCCAGCACCAACCTCTCCATTTCTCTCCCTGGAATCGGTAGTGCTAGCGCCTAGCAGTACTAATCTCTCTCCAATATGTTGTCTCTCTCCAAAGAGTGTTCTACACAAGAAATATGTAATAGGAGCAGCTGCTAAAAAAGTTGTTTACGGATTTCGAGAGTCGGTTTAAGCTAATTTTCAAACAGAAGAATCAAGCATGTACTACGTCCTATGTAGTTTTACCCTTTTTTTTCTTGTCTAACGTAATTGAGTAAGGTTTAAATTGGGACTTGCCCCCTCTCGTCCACTCGTCTACAAGCATTCGAATGGTTATGATTTACAGGCTTTCAAGTCCACGACATCGATTTTTTTGCCCGTAAGAGATACTATTCCATTGACCCGCGTTTTGAAATGGACAGATCATTTAAAAAAAAAACATTAAAAGAAATATCAAGATTATGGAAATTTTGTTATAAGTGTTATTAAACTTGATAAATAAATAATAATGTGGTTTGAATTTTAAAAAAAATTCAAAATGATAAAAACTTGATAAAAAGTAAATCAAAGTTAATTAATTATGTAAAAAGCAAAACATATCATGAATATTAATTCAAAGAAATCAAATGCTTAAAAAAACTTTTAATAGCGCATCTTTTTATATAAAAAAACCTAAGACAATTTATTGACCAGGCTTCACAATTTCGCAACCTAACTTATTAAGTTCACGATTCAGATCATAAGATCCAATATAAGATGTAAAAACAAATTAAAGGAATGAAAAATCTACAAAATGATTTTTTTATAAAAAAATATATTGACATTTTAACACACTAAAGTAGCTTGGGTCAACTCATGTCAACATGCTCCACCTACGACCCGGATCATGAGACTGTGACAATCATGTAATAAACAAATTTGAACAAATCAATTCCACCAAAAATACATCACTAACATAAATTCAAAATAAACCAAATGCTTTACATAAATTCAATCTGACTTATTTTTTTAAAAAAAATATTCAGATGATAAAATATAGGATCGACTAGAACATTTTATATTAATCCTTCAAACCTACGATCCAGGTCATGAACTCAACTGGATTTGATGATTTTTTTATTAAATTTATATTTTACCTAAATATAAAATAACAAAATTTAAAAAAAAAAATTTAAAGCCAAAAAAGAGTCCAAGTGTGTGGGTTTGGCAACCCAATGTGCCTCGACCATCTAAAAAAAGAGCCCAAGTGTGTGGGCGTTCCAGCCCGTGCTCCTCGACCTTAATAAATCTATTTATAGCATCAAACAACCTAAAAATAGCTTGAATCCCAAAATCAACCTGAACCTAAAAATATTCTCGCTAGCATATCTAACTTCTCAGACAATAAGAAGAAAAAATAACACTTAGGTGAAATTTTTTTCATCAAATAAAACTTATTGACACCAAGATCAACCCTTTTTTTTTGTCAGAATCAACGTCAATACTTTCTCTCTCTACACTAGAATAAAACGATTCTCTCTCTCTCCTCTCACGAAAAATGATTGAAACACTACAAAAAAACAAAACAAAACAAAACACCAATAGAATATTTTGTCATAATTACAAAAGAATAGACGGAAAAATATCATCGGAAAATACATTGTTGGTGATTTCTATTATGTTGTTCATTCCATCGGTAATACAATCACCGATGAAATTATCACTCTAAACAAAAAAATTTACCTGCAATAATTCCATTAGTAAATCTATCAATAATTTTGGCATATAACCGATGTAATTAATCCATCAATGAATTAAAATTATATGTATGTTACCAACAAAATAAATCGATGGTAAATCCATTGATGATTATATGTATATTATCGATAGAATTAATCTGTCAAAGAATTACATTTATATCTATCTTACTGATATAATAAATAGATGGTAATTCAATCATAATTATATATAATTATTTTTAGAAAAAATTAAAACAAACAATACAATTAAAAAAATCAAAACAAATTTAAATCAAAACAAAAAGATAATTTAAACAAAATTAAATAAAAATAAAAATAAAATTTGTATTATCAATTTAAAAATATTATCAGATACAATTTATTTATCTAGGCAACAGAAGATGGAGGAGGAGACGAAGACTAATCTTCACTGGAACCAGAAAGGTGATGAGGTGTGTTGTAACCTAATTTTTGACCATTTTATTCTAATTATTATTATTTTATTTACTAAAAAGAATTAAAAAAAATGATGAAAAAATAATAATAATAATGATGAAAAAAAAACAAGTAAAATGAAAAAATAAAGAATGAATTAAAATTTGGGTTAAGGGCAAAATGATTAGAAGTTTTGGGATTTAATTAAGTTTTGAAATTAATCTAATTAAGCTTGGAATTAATTTATTTAATCCAATTAAGGGTTTAATTGGAGAATTGATAAATTTTTAGACTTAATTAAGCTTGAAATTAATTTAATTCATTTGGAGAATTGATAAGTTTTGAGACTTAATTAAGCTTGGAATTAATTTAATTAATCCAATTAAGGGTTTAATTGGAGAATTGATAAATTTTTAGACTTAATTAAGCTTGAAATTAAGTTAATTCATCCAATCAAGGGTTTAATTGGAGAATTGATAAGTTTGGAGACTTAATTAATCTTGGAATTAATTTAATTAATCCAATCAGGGGCTTAATTGGAGAATTGATAAGTTTTAGACTTAATTGGACTTTGGATTTAATTAAATTATTGAAATCAGGGACTTAATTGAAGAAATAGCAAAGTTTGGGGTTAATTGGGGGCACGATTGCATCAGAATAAAGTCAAAGGATTAACTTGTAAAAGGC
>Ga0307517_10007680_pt1 | contig 15673 bp, 7 predicted proteins | sample 23_EM_MG_FD_194515 | JGI IMG/M metagenome (GOLD analysis project Ga0307517, IMG submission 194515) | Populus trichocarpa ectomycorrhiza microbial communities from riparian zone in the Pacific Northwest, United States - 23_EM | ecosystem: Host-associated > Plants > Roots > Unclassified | place...
CCCCCCAAAAAAAAAAAAAAAAAAAACTCAATTGAATTTTAAAATTTAATTCTGTTAATATCTTTCAATATATTTAAATAAATATTTTTTTTATAAAAAATATGTATTTTCAACCAAAAAAAACAAAACTTATAAAAAAATAATTGAATATTTGCCAGGTTAGCTTTCACTCATCAAATTAAATCTTTCTTTTATTATATTTTAATTATATAATTTATCCTTAATGTTGTTCCGATAAGATTATTTTTACTGCTAGATAGATCAATCTAGATCAACTAAAAACCCTTTGATTTTTTTAAATAATATTTTTTAAAATTTTTTAAAAATAATTTTTTTATTGAAAAATCTATCTAGACCTGAGTCTTGACTCAAGTTAGATTTACTAAAAGTGATTTGTTTTTGGGTTTTAAAAATATTTTTGAAAAAAATAATTTTTTATTTTTTATTTTATTTTAAATTAATATTTTTATTGGTATTTTCAGATGATTTTAATATACTAATATTAAAAATAAAATTTATTATTTTAATATATCTTTGAATAAAAAATATTTTTACACCGAAAATCTCAAAATACGTTAATGAGCTACCTCATGAAAGTTGTCTTCAGGGACCGAACTGATTATATGTTTTAATTTGGTGACTAACTTGATGGTTGCCCAGAAAAGAAAACCCACTTGCAATGCCACTCGCACTGTACTACCAAAAACCCCCTTGACTTCCTCATAGAGAATATGCAAAACACCCCTTAACCTCCACGCGTCACCACCACAAAGCGCTTGGTATATCACTCGAAGCACAAAGCGTCGGAAAAATCCGAGATCATCCTCGCTCGCTTCTCCTCCATCACAGACCCGAAAACCCTAACCCGACAACGAAATCTTCATGTCTCTCCAAAAATCGGATCTTTTTCAACCTCCAAGACTCAATCTTTAGCTATTGTATTTGTGGGGACTCAACACTTTAGCAATTTTCAGGTACCTAATGATTTTTTTTCCAGCTCAAGCTCTGTTATTAAGTCTTCTTTTGAAAGTTTTTGAGATGTTTAGTTTCGTTTTTGTTGGAATTTATGGAAAGAAGAGATGGGTTTGTTTTTAAATTTGTGTAAAAAATAATGGGTTGGTGAGTTTTTATTGGAAAGCTTTGTTCTTTATGTGTTTTGAGCTAAAAGGGTTTGTGTATTTTTGGCTTTAGAAGAGGAATGATGGAGAGTTGTGGAATGTTTTGCATTTTAGATGATAAAAAATGGCCAAAAATTCGGTGCTTGTGTTGAAGGTGAGAAGGAATACATGTTAATATAGAAATTAGAAATATTAAGTTGAATTTGTATCGAATGGTTTTGTCGAGATTATATGATATTTTATGAATTTAGTTAGATAAATCGGAATGGTTGGAATGAAGAACAGGAGTGGCATGAATGCCGTGAGATGCGAAGCTTCTGTTCTGTGTGTTAAATGGTTATGAGCATTGTGTGTTGTGTATGGAAGTGGAATGCAATGGAAGGAGAAGGGATAGGAAAAATATTTGGAAATGAACCATATATGTTAGATGGATGAATTGAGCACAACGGGTGGATGATCTCATTATATTGGTGTGAGATTTGTTGTGTTTTACCTTTTGTTTTCGTGTTGGGAGTTATGGTCTCCATGTGATTATTTTTTGCTAAAAAAAGATGTGCTTGAGGCATTGTTAGGTTGCAATTAGGTGATCTGTGTGAACAACTGGTATTGAATTGGTTGCTGGGTGCTAAATTCATTTGGACTTTTTTGATGCATTGTGTGTTTAGTTTGAGATCGAGGCTTTGCACGGTTTGGAATGGATATTGCTTTGTTAACTTTATTTCTTGCTGATATGGTTTGTCCAATCATATTCTTTTGTTTTAGGTACCATGGCTATGAAATCATAAGTAAAAAAATTATGCTACCTCCATCTGAGGAGATTTTGAACAACATGTATTGTATACTTTATGGAGGACTGCAGATTTTGATGTGAGCAGATTGGGGATACAAAGCGGATCTGAATCTTCTCACTACAATAATGGATTCCAGTGTGATCACAGGCAGTACAATTCCAGAACCTCGTGATGGTATTGAATTTGAATCACATGAAGCTGCATATTCATTTTACAAAGATTATGCCAAGTCTGTAGGCTTTGGTACTGCTAAGTTGAGTAGCAGGCGATCTAGGTCATCAAAAGAATTCATTGATGCAAAATTCTCATGCATAAGGTATGGGAATAAGCAGCAGTCTGATGATGCCATTAATCCACGACCCTCCCCAAAAATTGGCTGTAAAGCTAGCATGCATGTGAAGAGAAGACAGAATGGAAAATGGTACATATACAGTTTTGTAAAAGAACACAATCATGAGCTTTTACCAGCCCAGGTGCACTTCTTTCGAAGCCATAGAAATGATGATCCTCTTAAGAATGACATCCGGATACGACGACGAAAGAATCTGTCTTCAGTTTCCAAACTTTTTGGTGCATATCAAAATGTGGATTGTTTAGAGGGTTACATGAGAAATCAGCAAGATAAGGGGCGGAGTTTGGTCTTAGAATCTGGAGATGCTCAGGTATTACTAGACCTTTTTATGCATATGCAGGAAGAGAACCCTAAGTTCTTCTATGCTGTTGATTTGAATGAAGAGCATCGGTTGAGAAACTTGTTTTGGGTTGATACAAAAGGAATGGAAGACTACAGCAACTTTGATGATGTAGTTTGTTTTGACACTACATATTTCACAAACAAGTATAAAATACCATTAGTTTTCTTTATTGGGGTGAATCATCATATTCAACCCACATTGCTTGGTTGTGCATTGATAGCAGATGAGACAGTTTATACTTTTGATTGGTTAATGCAAACATGGTTCATGGCAATGGGGGAACGTGCTCCACAATTAATGCTCACTGATCAAAACAACGCCTTAAAAGCAGCTATTGGAGCAGTCTTTCCACAAACATGTCATTGTTTTTGTCTTTGGCATATATTGGAGAAGATCCCTAGGCAGCTTGAATATTTGAGTCTTTGGCATGATAATTTTATGGTAAAATTTAATAAATGTATTTTTAAATCATGGACCGAGGAACAATTTGAAAAGAGATGGTCGAAGTTGCTTGACAAATTTAATCTTCGAGAGGTTGAATGGGTTCGATCGTTATATGAAGATCGCAAATATTGGGTGCCTGCCTTCATGAGAGATGTATCATTTGCTGGTTTGTCTACAATGTCGCGCTCTGAAAGCTTGACCTCTTCATATGACAAATATGTGCATGCAGAAACATCAATGAGAGAGTTTATAGAACAATACAAAACGATTCTTGAAGATAGGTATGAAGAGGAAGCCAAGGCAGATTTTGATGCATGGCATGAAACGGCTGAGTTAAAATCCCCATCACCTTTCGAGAAGCAAATGTCACTGGTGTACACACATGAAATTTTCAGGAAATTCCAAGTTGAGGTTCTGGGAGCAGCTGCTTGTCATCTTAAGAAAGAAAGTCAGGATGAGACAACCACAATGTATACTGTGAAGGACTTTGAAGACGGTCAGAATTACGTGGTGGAATGGAATGAAACAAAATCAGATATTTATTGTTCATGTCGTTCTTTTGAATACAAAGGTTATCTCTGTAGACATGCTATTGTTGTTCTTCAAATGTCAGGCGTGTTCAGCATTCCACCTAAATATGTATTGCAACGTTGGACAAATGCTGCTTTGAGCAGGCATCCCATCAGTGAAAGATTGGATGAGGTGCAAACTAAGGTCCGTCGCTATAATGACTTGTGTCGACGAGCCATAATACTAGGTGAAGAGGGGTCTCTTTCACAGGAGAGTTACAACATCGCACTTTGTGCTATAAGAGAAGCTTTGAAACAATGTGCGAGTTTAAATAACTCTGCTGAAACCAGTGCTTGTCCTAACACCTCAGGGAGCATTGAGGAAGAGAATCAGTACAGGAATACTTCTAAAGAGAGGGCACCAGATCTTCAGGTTACTGGTGCAGACAAGGCTACTAGAAGAGCTGGAGCAGCAAACACAAAGGAAAGTAACCACAGTGGTGCGGTTAAAAAGGGAAAGGTCTGCTGATTGCTGATATTCTTTGCCTATGTTGCTATTTTTTTTTTATCAATAATCGGTGTTCATTAGAACTTGTGTCATGTATGCAGCAGGTAACTCGGTCAGGAGATGTGAACGTTGGGGGACAGGAAGGCTTCCATTTAATGGTTTGTGATACTGCCATCTTGTTTATTTTCTTGCCTAATTCTTTTGCAGCCTAATACTCTTTAGCTCTCTCTGTGTGTATTTCCTGATAAGAAATCAACTTTATGATGACAACCATTTATCTCCACTTCTTTCTGGGATACTTTAGTGGAGCCATCATCAATGATCTGCACTCTGAGTTCTTATTAATTTAACATCCTATTATACTAATCGCAGGGCATATCTGACCTGGGGCCAACACAATCACATAATATGATGCCAGCACAGTTGCAAAATGCTGTACCTACAGTATTTCATAATATCATGCCGACTCAGTTCCAAAACATAGCTTCAACACATTTGCACGATACGAGACTCCCTCGTTAGTATGATTTTGCATTTGCTTGTAAAAAATTGTATTTATTGATTACTGTAACACTGGTCCCAAGAATGCAGGATGTGTTGTGCAGTTGTTAATCTCTGCTTGTATGTAAAAGCTTCAACTAATTAGTTATAAGTCTTCTTGGCTCTTCCATTACTCACTTAGACCTTACTCTTCTGTTCTTGCCCGATTTATAATACAATTAACCTTGAGCAAGAAAGCAACCAAATATATAAAACTGATCATTGCATGGCTATTTGTTGGTTGTTCCATAAGTTTTTGTTTGGTTAGTGTTCTAGAGACAAATACATAAGGGTTAGGACAAAAACAGACATATTTGAGACAATTTTGAAATAAATTTTTATACTTAATATTACCAATGTAAAATATAATTTATATTATTTTATAATATTGATTTTTCCTAACAAATTTGGATGATTGGATTCATAAAATTTCAAATGATTATAACTTTGATATTGCCTAACTAACAATTTGGATGATTGGATTCATAAAATTTCAAATGATTCTTCCCATCTATTTTAGGTGGATTTCTAGGGATTCGAAGGGTTATTGTGTTTGATCATATTATTTTTTTTTTAAGAAGAGAGAGGAAGTGCATGAGAAAGCAATGTACTTGTGAATTTCATATCATATCTTCCATATTTAGCATTCCGATCGGATCATAATTTTATAATTTTTTATATTTTTAAATTATTTTGATATGTTAATATTAAAAAAATTTAAAAAATAAAAAATATTATTTAATATATTTTTAAGTAAAATTTATTTTAAAAAATAATATCCACCGCTATCCTAAACACCCTCTCTTTTATACTTATTTAAAAAATCAAATAGCTCAAATCTTGATCTTCTTATGAGAGCCTAAAATAGCTAAATAATAAAAAGTGTGAAAACTTTTCTTTGCTGGACCCTCTTGCACGTGCACCACATGGCTGGTGCCTAATCATATGATTATAAAAATGGTATGATGAAAGTGTAATTTAACATAATCATTTGATTTCTCATTGAATGCAGATATGCAACACCAACTTTTGATTTTCGAAACACATATTTTTATTCACCATTTTAATTATTTAATTATCTCACCACTGATGATTTTTTTTAAAAGCAATATTTTGTTAGTGGCTGGGAAATTGAAATATATACTCGTACTTTTTTAGTTTTGGATAGTAATATGGTATTTTTACATCAAATAGTTTGATTCTAAATTCATTTAATCACGTTAATTTGATTAAAATATTCATCTTGGAATTGAAAAACTCATGAAAATTATATTATTTACTTTGAAACTAAAGAAAAAAAATGTTAAAAATATATGGTGGGTTTCTGTGTGACCAAAATTGAATTGAAGGGCAAATATGATCAATTATAAAACATTGAGGGACCATGAATGTGTTTTACCCATTCAATAATAATCACTTGTGAAAAGTTATATCACGTCCCATCTCTCTAATTTACAATATTGTCCTTTTCATCTGTTCATACACAGTTAAATGTCAGTGTTGGCTGATCACTTGTCTTCAAGATATGCTTGAAATTCGAGAGATTACAGGTTGGTTTGAAATCTTAACGACATGGGAAAATGATGGCCTGTCCTCTCTTGATTTACGTACAAAATTTTATGTCCCACACACCCGATCTTCTCCTGGTGGATCGATTTTAAACAGTGTAAAGATAGGGCATGTGGATGAGCCAGATTTCTAAGGGGCAAGGAGTTTTTTTCCTTTAATGGAGGATCACAACTGTGACTCCAATCTGGGAGACAAAGATTCAGTCTAGGGTCAATTAATCAGCAAGTAGAGTCCCATTTTATTGTCCCAAAGTTTTGATAGAACTTTGTTCTGAATTGATTAAATTTAAAGAGGACATTCATGAAAAATGGTTCCACTCTATGGAAGTAAACACTTCAGAAACATTAATTTACTCCAAAAAACCAAGCATACCATACAAAACTTCAAGTTTTAACGAAGCCAGAGTGTCTGCATCTTCAACAGTCCAAGAAAGAGATCCTGAGACCAGGCATGGTTAAGATCTCACATCTCCTGTATACTACTTACTTCATAGAGTCGCTTTCCCTCACCTTCCAATGGCTAATAATTTCTCTTCCTGGCAATGCATTATCCTAAGCAAGGAAGGCTTTTGCTTCATAGAAGAATTAATTTATTTCACAGATTTATTGTGGTCACCACAACATTCTGATCCTCTCCAATCATGGACCTCGAAGTGCCACGATGTATACAGCACCACATGCCCCCAACTCTCTCCCTCACCCTCCCCAGCTAACTTCTCAGCCGAGCTTATCCCCATATATCTCCATGTTGATATGCTCTTCCTCAATTATTAGGTTCAGCTCCCCCCTCCCTTGATTTCTAACCTCGAATTTGCCCCCTGTGTATTTTGTCGAGACATAATGTGAGCTGATAGGCAAGGACATGAGAGACACCGTCGTTTCACTGATCGAGTACTACCTGCATATTAGAGATCACAAGTTCAGGATTTTAGTTTGGTGCATTGTCAATTTAAGAATCAAGGTTAATTGATTCTCTCAAGATCAACCATAGTTAGCAGCAAAACATTTAATATGATCCAACCAACATGCTGCTGCTCATGTCCTTGTACATTAATTTGGAGCGCGTGCCTGATTGATATTGTCAGCATGTATTGAATCCCCACGTATTAATTTTCTCAGAAATTTCTGTAGCAGTATTAACTCTAGCTCGTACGAGTCAGTGATTCTTTTCATGAGAACAGATGACCTTACCTGATAATTAATAACAGCTAATTAATTCATAGATATCAGATTATAATTACTCACGCACGCATCCGAACATTTCCTTTCCTAAAACATCCATATAGATTCTCGATTCTGAGAAGAGACTAGATTCCTTGATTACTTTGAAGGGATATTAATGTTTAGATGACATATTGAATAATATACTGTTAAGGATCCAATAAATAGAAAAGAAATAGTCTTAATTGATATGGGATTAATTAGTTATAATCCTGATCCTACAAGAAATATTTTTTTCTTAGAAAAAACAATCCTAGATCTATAAAAATTTTCATTAATCAATGTGAAGTCTTTAAACAACATACAAATTTTCATTGTTCTTGAAAATGTTTTTTTGGAAAAATTAAAGTTTTAACAAATTATCCATAATAATTGAAATGGCATGTACATGCACTTGGATTTTTATCATCAATTAATGAACTAATTGAGATAGAATCTTTCTATCAAATGATTTTAAAAACACATATTTTTATCAAATTCATATATTTATGATAATAAACTCTCTTAATTATTCAATTTGATACATTCAGAATAATGAATTTTTTAAATTGCTGAGGTTAAAACATAAAAATTTAAAAGAATTATTTTTTAAATTATATTCGGTTAGTGTTTCATGATAGAAAAATAAATACAAAAGAGATAAAAATGTATTTAATTAAAAAAAAAAATATAAAATGAATCTATCTATTAAATAAATTTAAAATAATTTTTTGTATTTTCATAAAAAAACATACAAAGAAATATATCTATTCTATTCTTACTATATCTTTTCTATGATGAGACAATCATCAAACATCATCTTATTTACGAAATGAGCATCCCTATTGGATATTATCTCTTCTAATAACTCTCACGAATTCGCACAAATTAAAAAAAAAAAAAACCTACCATAATTTGAAAAATGAAAAGGAACATGCAAATAGGTCATCACACATCTAGCAAGGCAAGACCTGTAACAATCCACGTTATGGGCAAAATCGTCACTATAATAATCCCACCTAATATATATACACACACAAACAACGACGTTATCCCTCATCTCCATGCCCACACTTCACTCCCCAACGTAAACTCATAAAAAAAAGCATACACTCTACACGCAGAAATCAAGAAACAATGACAATGTTTTCTTACATTACATTACTAGCAACCTTAACAATATTCATCTCTACTTGTACAGTTCGAAGCTGTCCTCCTTCAGACAGGGCAGCTTTGCTAGCTTTCAAAGCAGCTCTCCACGAGCCTTACTTGGGCATCTTCAATTCTTGGGCGGGCACCGATTGTTGCCGTAACTGGTATGGTGTCAGCTGTGACATGGAGACCAAAAGGGTTGCTGACATTAACCTCCGAGGTGAATCTGAAGACCCCATTTTCCAAAAAGCTGGTCGGTCCGGGTACATGACTGGTTCGATCTCTCCTTCTATTTGCAAGCTCAAGAGGCTCTCCAGTCTTACAATTGCTGATTGGAAAGGGATCTCAGGTCCGATTCCAGCCTGCATTACGTCGTTGCCGTTCTTGAGGATTCTTGATTTGATTGGGAATCGGCTTTCAGGCCCGATTCCGGAAGACATCGGACGGTTGCACAGGCTGACCGTTTTGAATATCGCCGACAATCTTGTAACAAGTAGGATCCCGAGATCCTTGACTAATTTGTCGAGTTTGATGCATCTCGATTTGCGTAACAATCGGATTTGGGGTTCTTTGCCTCGAGATTTCGGGCGTCTTCGGATGTTGAGTCGTGCTTTATTGAGCCGAAATTATATTGGCGGGACAATTCCCGATTCAATTTCTAAAATTTATCGTCTCGCCGATTTGGATCTTTCCTTGAACAGATTATCGGGCGAAATACCAGCTTCTTTGGGTAAAATGGCAGTCTTGGCAACACTAAATCTTGATGCCAACAACTTATCAGGAAATATACCTTATAGTTTGTTTAATTCAGCTATTGGTAACTTGAATTTGAGCAAAAACTCATTTCATGGATATCTACCGGATGTTTTCGGTCCGGGATCTTACTTCATGGTTCTTGATCTATCCTACAATAACTTTTGGGGTCTGATACCAAAATCTTTGTCCCAAGCATCATTTATCGGGCACTTGGATTTGAGTCACAACCGCCTATGTGGGAGGATTCCAGCAGGTCCGCCTTTCGACCACCTCGAAGCATCATCGTTTGCTTATAATGCTTGTCTTTGCGGTAAGCCACTCGGAGCTTGCAGGTAGACGTACGAGACTATATGTTTCGGTCAGCCGAGATGGAAGTTAGTTTCATTTTTTCGGGATTGGTTAAATACCACATGTTTGTATGATTATGTAATGTAACAGTAAAGTGTGTTTAATTAGTAACGTCGTTAGGGGAATTAAAAAGGTTAATTTCATGCACGTAATCTTGCATGAAACCAAGCTTTGATGCAATGAGTGTAACTATAAACATAGATGTAATACCAGATTATGTCAAATCAAATGATAAAAGCAAATTAATGTTATTTTCTTTTCAGATTTCTTTATTAGTACTTCTATGGATGAGCCTATCTAGCGCTAATAAAAAATAAAACCATTCGAGTCAAACCCACTTGACTCATAGTCTAGGTTTTGAGTTGGATTGATTCCCGGATCGGATTTTATACTCTTCACATGACATGAATGTTTTGGGAAATTTCAAAGGCTAAGCCGTGAGGATGCATCAGTTTAAAATAGACTAGTAGTTTATAAGTCCTTTGAAATAGCAGCCTGTCCTGAAGGCCACCTATCTGTCATCAAAATCATGACACTCAACCAAGATTTGTAATAGACTACACATGATCATGGACATTGAAGATTTGGATGGGAAGATCTACATCTTTACGTTACGGCTGTGCATATTAATTTAGCAAGAAGTGCTGGCCATACATATATACATACATGGCGCGATGAAGTGTTTTTTTTTTGGACCATGGGTACTGTTCAGCGGTGATTTTAACTATACTCGTCCTTTTCCTTTATAAAACAAGACAGCACACGTGAAGCATTAGTGTGATAATGACACGACTTGCCTTCGCATTTAAAGATAAGGGGCCTAACGGTGGGGAAATGATTCTTCACTGGTGCTGCAGGCACTTGCAGCTTTTACCGCGCATCTATATTATGGCGAGCGCGCGCGCTTCACAGGGATTCTGCTACAAGCTACTAGCCATGCCTATTTCACAGATGATATATGCTCATCTAAAATTAATCTGTTGTACTTGAATTGATGCGCTTTGCTTGTAGAGATGTTTGCATAAATGTATGTCTGACAGATTCCTGTGCTTTTTCAAAGATGCATGTGCAGTTCTACTTTCTTGTTTTTGTGTTCTTGAATTGCTTGGATCGTCGGTGAATATATTCCACCTCTGCAAGAGTTGAGGGGGTTAAGGCTTGGAGAACGAGAGGAATTATTACACAGATTAATCTACTGCATTATTCATAAACTATGCTAATAAAACACTTAAATAAAATCATGTGCAATACATAAATCATTAGGTGGGGGCTATTATATTTTATCTATGTGTCTTGTGTTTATTGGTTTGTTTATAGATAATTTGATACTTAATCTATGTAATAATTCATTTTAAGTCTCCATTCACTGTTTTTCTTTTTCTCTTTTAAAGAATAGCATTTGTTCATCGATCTTGCTGCGATTTTTCTGAACTTGTAATTTGTTTAAGCCCCAGCTTTTGTTTTACCTACAAGCTATTGAAAGGAATATGGGATGTATAGTTGGTTGACACAAGGCATTTTATGCCTTTTGTTTCTTACTCGAAACCTTGCATGAGTCTAATACTACTAGATATTTTGACGTAGTTTGATTTTTATTTACAAATTTTCACTCAACTAATTGAGATTTTTATGCCAATTCATTGTAGACTCCAACTTTTCCTCCATAAATATTGATTGATTTTGTCCCATTCAATTATTTAAAGTTCAATATAAAGTGATTAGAATTGTTCTGACCGTACTAAATGAAAGCAAAAGTCACAACTCTTGAGCCAAAGTGAGAATCATATATGAAATAAAGGGATTTATTGGATTCCTTAATTTTCTATTGATGCAAAATATCAAATTCTTCATAATCTCATTTAGCCCGGCTGGTTTACAATGGTGTAGCTGCCATTTTCAATTAATTATTTAGTTTATGTTAAAATACCGTCTTAATCCAAAAGGTTATATTCGATGAGGTTATACAAATAATTTTATTTTATATTATTTTTTAACGTAAATTAAACTTTGACACCTTAATTATATATTAAGGTTTTGATAATATATTAAATAATGTTTTTTTATGTCATGTACACACTTATAAACGCAATCCACACAATGCTTAAGGTATAACCTTTCAAATTAAAAATTGAAGTTACTAGATGAAGCTACAAAAATAATTTTATATTATTTTTTAATGATTTTTTTTTAATTTCTTGATTGTTCAAACAGGTGACAGTTTACAATTCGTTTAGCGTGTTTACATGTTGCAGTCGTCATTATCCTTTTTATTAATCAAGAAGATTAGATACTTCAGCAGTTAAGAAAGTGAAGTAATTGTTTTTGTAGTGAGATTTTTTTTATAATAGTTGATTATATTAGAAAATGCTAGTTGTAGATGGCAAATAAAACAATTTTTTTTTTTTAGTGAGAATCATCTTTAACTTAAGATTAGTATATAGCAAGCACTCTACAGATATAAAGTTAAAGTGACTCTCACTTTAACTTTGTGTCCGTCGAGTGTTTGCTATATACAATGTGTTACATTTAGAGTGAGAAATATGCTGAAGTCGATGATAAATGAATTTTTAGTATGTATATTTTTCACTATTCATACTTGATTTTGAAATATTTTGGATGTGTTGCATAAGATAATTAGAATTTTTGATCTCTTTTTGAACTATTGATCTTGTGGAAAATTAATGTGTTATCAGATACTAAGTTACTGAGCAGGTAGAATCCGGCAGTAAAATCGAACATTGATTTATTGTGTGCTGCAAAGGAAGCTATACAACTCAGTTCCAGATGTTCTTCATCATTTTTAAATATCTGAGATGAAGATCTACAAAATATATGAAGGGCATATAACTCAGTTTTGCTGTTTCGAAACCCAAAAAGCGAGTCTAAAAACAGGGATTGAATCGGACCCGAACTTCCTGCACTCCAAATACTGTCTCGGTTTATGGCCCTTTTCTCAAGTCTCAGAGGTCTAAAAATTACAACATTGGTGTCGTTGGAAAGAAGATTCGATTTTCTACAATTTCTCCAGAAATAGAGATCTTTGAATTCGCACGTTTCATACCTCACATTTGGCCCGCAATGTCTGGGTATAAAGTAATTTAAATCAGAAAAGGAAACTGTCTTCATTCCAGCGGGGGTAAAAAGGCAACAATATATATATAAAAAAAGAGGGGTCTGCAAGGAAAAAGGTGCATACATAGAGAAACCCTACAATAGAATAAAGGGAGAAGAAGAGGCGACACAAAGAGGAACGAAAAACAGAGGAAAAAACAAAGAAGATTTGGAGGACACCTATCTATTCCACTGCCATTCTCTGCTTTTGAGTGATGTGCATCGTATCAAGTTTGTTTCTCTTTAATTTAACTATGAAGTAGATTTTTATTCTGGGATTTTTGATGTAACCTTACTATGAACATGTGAACAATTTCTTCGATTGAATTATTACATTAAGTTCTTGAGTATTTCATTCTATATGTGTAATGCTTGTGTATGTTTGGCCAACATCTGCATGATTTAGAATTCAATTTGAGACTGAGAAGTGATAATTGTTTTAGCTATTATTTGAAATACCTTAAGAAATCTATAGGATAGAGATATCCTAGGAACTTTTGTAATCTTTACAGGTTTTATGGTACTTAATAAATTTCGACAAGTTCAGAACTTTTGTAAAGTATATGAAATTTGCTTGTCAAAATAATTCATTGATACTCGAGAGAGATTAATGTTTAAATTAGAAAAACCTAATTATCAACGTTAGGAGTAATTAATTCAATTGAGAAAGTTCACATATAAATAGTTACGGTAATAAAAAATCTTAAAACCAGTACAATTGAATTCATTAATATTCAATCAATTGATTGTTTGTTTTTAATCATTAATTTTTGTTTCATAAACTATCTCATTCGATTCCTTAAATAGATCATAATTTAAAAGACTCTGGTAACTAGTAGTAATTTTTACAAATTCTCGTGGGATAATATTTTACTTATCACTTTATTACTTGTTACGATTCATACACCGGCAAAATTAAGCAGCAGTCGACCATTGGAAAATAAAAAGAAGAAGTTAACTCTTCACGGAGAAACTGGGAGCCACTATCTTCTGGGACAGCGTAGAAGGACGTTTTCAAGCCAATCTAAGTAAGTAGAAATTGTTGTAGTTATGTAGTCCTCAATAGTAAGAATTAGAAATTGAAGTTTAAAATCCTTATTTAATTTATTGCATTCTCGCAGTTGTTTGATATTTAATCTTTTGTATATTTTCATCTGTTTCTACTTAGTAGGAGTTGGATTTGTTCGAGCATTTGTAGTAATGATAAATTTATTGATGCCGACACTAGCAATTTTCTCAACTCTGTCATATGCTCTTCAGCAGCAATTTTTGTAAGTGCTTGTAATTAGTTCTAGATGAACACATAGCTGGTTACTTCTGACATTACAAATCAAAGTTGTTGGGTAGCATTGAATTATTGTCTCAAGATACAAGAAATAAAGATAATAGATGTTTTGAAAGAGAATGTGAATCTAAGAGATAGATTTATTTTATATTTTTATATTTGTCTCTCTAATCAAAAACGTTTTTGTCTTTTATGTTCCATGATGTTAACCAAATGCAACCTGGAAGTGATAGGTAGCTATTCCCCGGTCCATACTTTTAGCAACCAGATTATTTTTTTTAAGTGAAGCAATCAGAATTAGTCTGAGACTACTTAATGGTAGTGAAATTTTTTATATTGAGTCTGACAATAGAATTGTTTTGGTCAGTATCCCCACAAGATGGAGGATGGAGGATGTAGGAACATCGGTTGATGATCAGCAGGTAACAAAATATGATCAGGATTCACAACTTTCACTTGATATTAACAGGTTAGCGAAGTCCTTGAGAGCGGATATGGAAATGTTGCATACTTTCTCCGATCAATGTTGTATGACTACAGAGTCCCTATTCGACTACGTACGTGAGTCGAATGAAAAGATCTTCACACCTCAAGTAGTAAACCTTGGTCCACTTCACCATGGAAAAGAAGAGCTTAAAGCAATGCAGGAGCACAAAATATTGTACTTGCAAGATTTTCTTGAATGGAGCGAGGCAAGCATGGAGGAGTTAATTAAAGTTGTAGAGGAGAGAGAGACAAGATTGCGTAATTGTTACGCAGAAACCATCGATCTTGGTAGTGAAGACTTTGTGAAAATGATGTTACTAGATGCCTCCTTCATCATTGTGGTCCTGCTCAAAGGTTGTTGTGAAGGATTTGAAAGTAGCAATGACCGTATATTCAATAAACCATGGATGCTGAGCGATATTTTACTTGACATGTGCTTGATTGAAATCAGCTCCCATTCTTCATTCTTGAGGATTTGCTTAAAGCATCCAGCATAACCAGATATAGCCCTGCTGAAGAGGAATATTCAGTGATTAAGCTTACATACAAGTTCTTCGAAGAGAGACGAGATTCTTGGATGAAAACGGGAATTGTGGAGGAAATCAATTCGTCTGAAGTAGCACATTTTGTTGACTTCATAATAAAATGTCAGAAGCCATCAGAGTCAGATAAAACGGAGAAAGAACTCGAGACCATAAACGTACCAAGTATAACTGAACTCCATCAAGCTGGAGTTAAGTTCAGGTTTAAACCGGGCAAAAGTTTGATCGAAATGAAATTCGATAGAGGGATCCTGGAAATTACACTATTGAAAATAGATGACGACACAGAAATCTTATTCAGGAATCTCCAGGCATTTGAGCAATGCCATTGCGTCGAAGATTAAATAGCTAACTATATTTCAACAATCAATTTCCTTGTCGTTACTCCTAAGGATGTGGAAATCCTTGATCGAAATGGAATTATAGAAAACTGGATACATGACTATGAAGCAGTTACGACTCTTCTTCATAATATTTCCAAGGAAAATGCTCTCTCCGCGGATGATTTCATCTTCGCTAGTCTCGTTGAAGATCTGAATGCATACTGCAGGAGGCCTTGGAATAAATGGAAGGCAACCTTGAAACAAGAGTATTTCCATACTCCATGGGCCATAATCTCT
>Ga0307517_10007681_pt1 | contig 15671 bp, 5 predicted proteins | sample 23_EM_MG_FD_194515 | JGI IMG/M metagenome (GOLD analysis project Ga0307517, IMG submission 194515) | Populus trichocarpa ectomycorrhiza microbial communities from riparian zone in the Pacific Northwest, United States - 23_EM | ecosystem: Host-associated > Plants > Roots > Unclassified | place...
GGCCGGCGCGCCCCCCCCCCCCTGAATTTAATAATTAGTCTTTTCTTTTGGAAAACATATTTCTCTTATTATTATGATTATGTTTAGTAAAGTATTAAACTCCCCCTCTCCTTTTCCAATATAGCATAGTTGTAATCTCATCATATACAAGCATCCAACTTTTGTTAAGTATAAAAATTAGTTGTTGGTTTATTTGTTTTTGTTCCCTACAGATGGAAGACATAGTATCAGAACGGTGGATCCAAATTCAACAGTTTGAGCAGGCTCTTCAACTTAAAGAAGTATTTTCTCACAATACAATTTGGACCAACTGCTCATAAGGATTTCTAAAATTAAACATTGTTTTTTGCTACGCCTTGATGGCTGAATGAGTCTATTATAATGTTCCCATTCTCTTTTAACAGATAAGATTGAAGGCTCAAAGACAAGCAAGGCCTCCAAGATGGACTTTTTTAAAGGTAACGTCAAGATATTTCTGCTCTGTCTTGATCTTTATATATGTTGATAGGTGTTTATAAAAAAAATGAAGTTTTAATAATTCCCACATTATGAACAATGGTAATGCTTACTTAAAGACTAATATGTCTCTTTTGCCCGATATATTATCACAGATGTAGGCTTTGACCAAATTTATTCCTTTGTGGTGATTTACAGTTTTTCAGTTACCTTTCTGGTGAATATCTTCCAAATGCTCATGGGCTGTTGAGTTCACATTTCAGTGAAGAGTCTGCCTTGAGAGCTTACGTATCTCAAACCTTCTCCTGGCTAAAAAGATTCTATTCAACAGTAAAAGAGTCCCACCATGAGGTTTGTACTAACCTACGTGCTTTCTTGATTCTGTACAACATTTTTCCCCCCTTGTTTTCTCTGTAATGAATCTCTCGTTGGTCATTCTTTTGCTAGATGCTGTACAGTTTAAAGTTTTTCGTTGGTCAAAATTTGTTGTTAATGACAAGTTAGAGAGCTGATCAAATTGAATTTGACACAAAACAATTCAGCCATTAGATACTGGTTCTCTCAACCACAAAATGATTGAGAATAAGGTCGTGACTTGTGATAGATTGCAGTTCTCTGTTTTTATACAAGCTCACAGTTTACTGAATCATGAATGTTAAGAACTTTACTACTCAACATCTGTTGATATGATCTATCTGTTTATTTGGGGTTTCTTTCTTTGAGCTTAAGTAGAATATGGTAACTGTTGCATCATCTGCACATTGGCCAAAATACCATTGTGATTGTGATGAAAAATTAACCCTTGTCATTTCACTATTTGTAGTTGCAAGTTTTCGTCAAACAGGAAATGGAAAGACATGAGTTCACAGCCTGTCTTGCTAACCAGGAAATAGTATTTTTCGTGGTATGAGTGCCTATCCAGTTCCCAAAGTCTCTTTTATATTTAATAAAAACAGCAGTATACGACTCTGCATCAATTATTTAGCTCTTTCTAATGGAATCAAACATTTCTATGAAATTTATGAAATCACAGGCTTCTGCTTTAATCATCTTCCCTGTATTGAGTGCTTGGATATTGCTCTCATCACAGCTGTGCTAGTCAAGAGAAGTTTCCTCAAGAGAGAAGTTTCACAGCCTATTCTATTAACAGGAAGCCAAGGACACTCACTGAGCATCATTTTTCCTGTTCTTTTCTTACTAGTTGTAGTAAGCAAGAGAGAAACAGTTTGCTCTGTGCCAGTGCTGTTGTTTCATCTTCTTCTTGGATCATGCTGGAGTTTTGTTTCCAGATTCACTACTGATTCTCATGCCCGAATCAATATTGCTGTACCATGTCATCTGTATATAGTGGCAACATGGGAGATGGAGTTGTTGCTTCATACTCGTTGCATGATAGCCTAAACACGCTTCCTTTATGATCCTTTCCCCCGTTTTTCTGGGTTCTTGTGATTAAACTCCCAAAATTTTGTCATTGTACACTGGACAGCAGAATTCTCACTGATTTTATATAAATATGAAATGTAAACTGGTCCATTGGATAAAGGAATTCAAGGATGGGAATGATTTGGCACTTCATGGCCAAACCGTGTGTTACGATGTCCATTGTCGCTCCTCGCACTAAGTTGCATTTTCGTTGGTAGATAGCTTAATGTATAGGAATCATAACAAAGGCTAATTTGCTTCATGCATACTGTGTTGATTAAAATATGCCTTTTGATTACCTCGTTTCTTAAATCCACATGTTCTTGATATGTCAGACGTGATGTTCTTCATCACTTGAAATGTCAACCTTCCAGTTTATTTGCTTTATTTTCAATCCAAGTTATTTCAGGAGTAATGGCACTCTTTATATTAGGCATCTGCTTAATCGTTGTGCAAAAGGCAGCGTTTGTGCTCCAATAAGTTATTGGCAATAACATGAAACACACCACGCCGAACTGCGAAATTCTTACCAAAAGGCCATTATGCATAGCGTTTGGCGGGCCTACCTCCATGGTAAATAGTGTCAAGCATTTGTTCCCTTGGCACTTCTTATCCAAATCTCAGCCTCATCCTCAAGAGTGTGGTCAATGAAGCAATGGAAGACACGACATGGGAGCAGAGACTTCAAGCCCTAACCCATCTTCTAACCAGCCCCACAACCACACCACCTCTCTACTCTCAGTTCTTCATCTCTACACAAATCCCATGCTATCTCAAATGGGACTATCCACCCATCCTCTGCACCAAAGACACCAAGACTTTCCCTTCTCTCCTTCTAAGGTGGGGATTCTCTCTCTTTCTCAAAAGAGCCTCCAGATTAGGATGTCCTGAAACTTCGTGGAGGTCCAAGTGCCCATACCAACAGCCTCCACCATTAATTCTTGCAAAGGGATTAGAGGAAGCACAGTGGGGCGATGAACAAAGAAGAGAGTATGTTAGAAAGAGGCTTAGAAGGAAAAAACTTGTTAGTAACGTTAACCCTTTCATTCCTATTTTAGTTCCCAATCTTTTACTGTTTTCACTTATGCTGTGGAACCCATTTCCTGATCTTGATTCTTGAGAAATGTCTTGCGGGATTGTAGCACGCATGTGCAAGCCATCTTTCACTAATTTCGGCATTAATTTTGAATTTGTTATCATTTTGACTTTTGGTACTTGAATTCCGATTGTTTCTCCTATTTGTGACCTGCATACGTATCGTATAAGTTGGAATGCCCTGGCAAATGGAAGGACAAGAAGTTGTGGTATCCATCGATTCCATCCACTAAAAGATGATGGAGAAGCATCAAATGTGAGCAAGAAATACTGAGACCACTAAACTGTACCCACAAAAATCAAACAAATTGGACAATTATGAAGGCCCAAAGAGGCTACGATGTGTTTTTTTCTTGCATTGCTTGAAGCTAGGTCACACAGTAAACGGTACCCTAAGCCTAATGGGATGAGTTTATTGTTGGATCTATTATAGTATTATAGATTTGTTTATAATTATAATACCAGTCAACTCTCAATTTAGCGCAAAATTTGAGATTCAAATGTGCTTCAGAGTGGAATGGATTGGCAATAGTTAAAAATCAAAGGAAAATAATATACTGTGGAATACTTCTCTTTTTTCCTCCCGAATTGCCAATGCCAGCACCCACTTTGACAAGCTCCCTCCCTCCCTCCCTCCGCTAATCAAGGAAGAAAAAACACTTAAAAAAAGAAAAAGAAGAAAAGGCAAAAACCAGAACTCTTTTTGCCTTTAATTGAGTGGTCAAACCACCAACGTTGACAAGTGAGAATTGGGGGGCAGGTCATCTACATATTGTTGTGATCTCGATGGATACCAGTACTTGTGGTGAATGAAACTTGTATTTTCCTTCCTCCTCCTCCCCTCCAGGAAGGGAAAACACTCAGCAGCTACTTGACAAATGCACGAACAATGGAAATTTCTTTGCCTTTACCTTTTTGTCCCTTTAAACAGTTGCTATTCATATTCTAAGCTTTGAAGGGACAAGGTGGCTTTCCTATCGTTTTCCCTTTTCCTTGAGTTATGGTTACAGTTAAATTCTGGATTCCATGAATTAGAGACACGAAGACATAAAATATAGGAGAGTCTAATAGTTACAAAAAATGGTATGCAATTTCTTAACTTGTTACAAAAAATGGTATACATCATCTCCAGGACATGAAACATTGTTTTTTGTTAGAAGAAAAACAGAGCACTCATCAGAGCTACACCAGAGAGACATAAACATTCATTAATAATAGCAATCCTGTTTGGTTTTGTTCGTTATGTGTAATAAACAAACTTGGACCCTATCTCACCAAATATCTGTGTCGCAACTACAGAAACAACTACCAAGTAGGATTAGCCGGTAGACATAGATATAAAACAAGCCATCCCATTAGTAAATTTAGTCAGAAAAGTTGCTACCAAGTAGGATTAGCCGGTAGACATAGATATAAAACAAGCCATCCCATTAGTAAATTTAGTCAGAAAAGTTGCCCTGGTTGGTAACAATTTTATGTATAATTGATTGCGTGTAGCAGCAAATACAAGTCCCAAATTCTACCATCCTGACCCTGCCTCAACCCCCACAGTAGGGGGGCTCTCTCTAATTGAATTGTTAGTTGATTACTAATTAAGAAGTTTTTTAGTCATAAATAACACCCTTATCTTGCATGTGATCTTCAATCTGGATAATAAAATCTATCAATCCAACGGATGAGTATTTCAAAAGTATCCACCTAACAAGCGATAAATTCCAACTGTCCTTCGTGATTTTGTGTTCGATTAAAGAAAATCTTACACATTAATTTTAAGCATATATACATAAAACCCTTTTCCTATCCCATATATATATATATATGGACAGCAAACTTCTTTAATAAAGCTGCTCTTGGAAGAGCGCATGCCAAAAAAAAGAAGAGCATGAATGGTGGTGTCAATCCGCGTAGTAAAAGGGTTTGGTGCGTATATGATCAAATTAAACAAAGGGAAGAGGGCACATGCTGTCTGCACTAAATGGCATTATTTGCTTTGCCCCACCCACCACAATCTACGGCATAATTGCCCGGCCATAGCTTAGCATATTATCATATCCTTCTTTCATCTTTGAAATAGCCAAATCGCCCCTCACATATTAAAGAAAGGACATGATCTTTAATAAAGAAGGCCACTTTATTGATTTCACATTTTTACTGTTGAATAATCTGCAGCCAGTGACCCCTTCTCTCCGTCAAAGAAGAAATTTCCTTGAGATAAACCCTGGATGCCTTATAACTTAGAGCCCATAGTTAATTACCTCGGTATAATCTTGTGCCATAATCCTCAATCTAGCTTGGTTTGCTTAGAAGATAAGATTGATTTATGGAGAGTTAGCATGAATAAGTATTGGTTATTATTTGTATGGTGATCGGCTGATGTTTAGGGAAATGAAATTAAAACTCATAGTTTTGGTGCTCTTCCATGATGGCATTCATTAATTATGAAAGAAGAAAAATCAAACACTAAAGAAATGCATCACTAAAAGAAAATTAAGCACGATTAACAAGAGATATACATAAATCAAATAAAAATAAAGAAAAAGAAAAGGAGTTCTTTTGTTAAAGTTTCTTCTCATGCAGGGACCACAGTCATCACCAATTCCCTCCATTTGCACCTAAAGAGTTGAAAATGCTGTGGAAAAAAAATCGGAGAGAGTGATTGAAAGGCTTTCTATATAAAGATCGCACCTTCACAAACCCTCCCAGCTCCACTATAGGCTAGTGATACACAGCAACACTATCCCGTCTTTAGCCATGGCTCCCTCTCCAAGACTCATTTCCTTTCTCTTTCTCTTAACCATTTTCTCTAAGCAAATTCATGCTAGAGAGAGTCAGTTCTTTAGCAAAGTCGGTGCCACCACCGCTACTCCCTCCACTACCACCATCAACAACAATAATGTTCAAGATAAAACACTCCCCAGCAAAGAAGAAGAAAGCTTTAACAAGCAAGAACTAGATCCAGCCTTTATCCCAGACACCCAAAATGGCTATGGTCTATATGGTCAAGAATCCTCCCAGTTCCCCACCACTACTAAACTAGCAAATGCACCCTACACCACAACCACTTACCAGCCATACAAAACCCAGACCCAAACCCAAGAAACCTACACCAATTATCCAACTGACTCCACCACCACCACCACCACCACCAATAACCACTACAACAACAATGCTTATGAGGAGCAGCAACAGCAACAAAACTTTGGTGAAACAAGCCTTCAAGAAAGTGAATACACCAACATGGGGAACCAGAACAGCAACAAGTACTACAACGGTGCCAATAGCAACAACAACAACAAGTACTACAACGGTGCCAATAGCTACAACAATGATGAGAAGCAAGGCATGAGTGACACAAGGTACTTGGAACATGGAAAGTACTACTATGACGTCAATAATGAGAACAGTAACCACTACCCAAATCAGTACCAGCAGAACTCAAGAAACAACTACAATACCAGAGGTTATTACAACAACAACAACAACTACAATACCAGAGGTTATTACAACAACAACAACAACAACAACGAGAACTCCAAGTACGAGTACAACAATAACTCCATGCAAAAGTACGACAACCAGGATGATTTCGAAGAGAGCCAGGAAGAGCAGTATGTGCCATGATTTTAATCTATATGGTCAAGTAAAGAGAGTGAGGTCTCTGTTGAATTACAGTGGGTGGTGTTACTATAGATTGAATTATGTTTAGTGGGGAAAAAAAACTACATAAATTTATTTGTTGCGGTCTTCGATCTTTGTGTGTGATCTTGTTTTATTGTTATCATAGTCTTTCATCCTTCCAAAAGCTAAGGTATGAGAGTTTGTTTTTATTTTTATTTTTATTTTCTTACGAGCAATATTGATCCAATAAAGTGTATATTCTACTTATAATAACTAAGGAGATAATGCTTTCGTGCAGTTCCTTTAATTACTTCCAAATCCCAGTTAATTAAATAATTTATGCATTAATAGAATTTAATTATAATCCATACTTAAAGTTACTAATAATTAAAATCTTCAAAATTAGTAATTAAATGGTTAGGTGAATATCCCTTGATTTTATCAATTAGGCCACCACTTCTTGCTCTTGTAATCTACCCTAGCTAGGAGATTAACATGTATGTATATATATATATATATATATATATAGGATGGGAGGTTGTAAACTAGTTCCAGTACTATCCTTTATTAGGGAGCTCATATATATCCAATCCAACATAATATAGAAAATGAAAGGCTGATTTGAGAAACTCCTAATGGAAAATATTGTGTTCTTCACACCCATGCTTCCGAATATATATATATTTGGTAAATGCAAGATTGCTTCGGCATCTTTTAATTAGTCTTTAATTAATTTATTTAGTAGTAAACATTAATTAAGCTTAATATTTGTTTGTCTCCTTCTCTCTTTCTTTCTTTTTCTTTTTTAATTTATATTTCTGGAAAGATAGATAAAGACAAAAGGAAGGGAAAGAGGGGAACCCATGTGCTACCTGAACGAGCTAGTCCCTCCCTTGATATACCTTCAATTCTCTCGATTAGACGGTTTAGATAATATTTCTTTTTATGAGACGTATTTGATAATATATTTACACATAGCATGTTTAAAATATAAAAGTATTAATCTAATGTGTTCTTAATTAAATGTTTTTAAATGATCATGTTGATATTAAGTACATTAAGAAATATAAAAAAAAAAGTTTAAATATATTTTTATAAAAATATGTATATATAGCAACATACATACTTTTAATCTTCTTCAAGTTTTAATTAAATATATGTGTATTTGATACTATGGTAATTTTTAAGATTATAGTTTATAAAAATAATTTTGAAAAAAATATTATAATTTTTTTTAAATAATGAAATTTATGTAAAATAATGTATCTAAATTCCTTTTTTCAAGCTGTTTCAGGGGTAACCTTATCGTACCTGCCAAAACAATCCATAAGTTATCCTTAATTATGATAACGACCATTCTCATGGATTATCGCATGAGAGGAGAGTTTCAAATTGACTACGCAAGTTGCTGCTGCTGGTACCAATTCGAGTTTTCTTGGGTACATACCAATTCGGGTTAAAAATGCGGTAATTAGTTTCTCTTTAATTAAAAAAGTAATTATTTAATCATTCTCATCTATTTTATTTTATGTTAATTTATTTTTTGTTTTAAAAAATAGATATTATGAAAAGATTAACGGAAAAAGAAGATATTCTTAAAATAAAGTAATATTAGATTAAGTGTGGTAACATTGATTAAAAACATTAAAAAATATATTATTTTTTTAAAGAGAACTAGTTAATTTATTTTACAACTAGAGCGACAAATGTACTATTTAATAAGTAGAGTTAAAGTCTGCTAAAGTTTTAATATTTTGGACCGCGTATAAACTATAGTAAATGTACACATCCTCCATACTGTGGTGAAATTATAACCACTTGCTTTGTTGCTAAAAAGTAGTTGTTTGATCATGACCAGCACACAAGGCGCATGCGCTTAGCTGATACCTCAGGTTTGCACTACTGAATTTCTGGTTTGTGCTCTGTTGGGCACTAGCTTGCACTCTTTTGTGAGGGTTTGTGTCACATGATCATTTTTTCATTGAAATTTTCGAGCTCTATACGGCAGTTCAGCCCCTGTTAATCTTGGTCTTTCTTCATTTTTTATACTTATGTTTGCCTACGATCAAATATCTCTCACACTTAAGAGATTTTTTTTCATTCCCACAAGTTGTAAGCAAGCAAAATCCCATAAAAGGAAGCAAATTTGTACATAACATATACAAGAAAAATTCTAAACCTTTATTAATCTCAATAACAAATGAAATGCACAAACTTGTATATGTGTGTTATGCAAAAGAATCGCACGCTACACAACCAAGGCTTTGTAGCTTATTTATAGACAAGTATAGAAAGTTACAAAGCATAAAACTATCATCCCTATTTTTATGAACTAATGAGACGTTTTCTTCCTCATGTTCCCATGAACTTAGTGAGTGATTTTGACTTATGATCTCATAATTTTAATGTCTTGAGGAGCAATCTCAGACATGTCTCAATGTTCAGCGGTCATGCTCCTATGATGTGGACACTCATTTCCCCCTATAAAGTCATGATTGTAATTGTTGTAACAACCCACTATATTATTGCATAATTGTCAGTCTATGCTACTGAATCTGACGTGTTTATTGTCTATATTGGACTGCTCATCGTCTAAGTCCAAACTCACATCAGCCCACTACTCATATAGGTTAATGTTGTTCATCACTGCTACCGAATTTGCCATTATCTCATGGAATGTCACTGCCCACTGTCTTTCCATTAGTGTTTTCGTCAGTGTATTCATACTGAGTTTTGACTCTATTACAAACCTGCCCCACTAATAGAAATGGACGCCCTCATCAGACAGATTTAGGATACCCCTGCACCACATTTTTCTATTGTCATAAATCTGTGTTCCACACATAAATCCTCTTGGTTTTGCCCACATTCATATCCAGAACACTAACCATTGATTCTACGATGATAAGGACATTGATAATCCCATTGTCAACATGTTTTTGAACCAAGCTATGACTAAAGTTTTATTGTTTTTTTTTTGGGTTTTGCTTGTTTCTCACAAAGTCAAAACACACTTTGAGTCCCAAACTAAAGCATTGAGACCAATCTCATCGATCTCATCTAGCCAAAAAAAAAAGTTGTAACACACTGTCACATACGATCATGCCTCTTTAGAAATTGAATTCAACTCCTCTAAGTCACACACAAGTTGTTCTTATTCCCTTGGCAACCCCTTATACCAATTTATCAAACCAATTTATCAAACCGCAAGTCTATTTTCACAAAGTTCAAACACTTTCTTAAGTATCCAAGACTTTCATTTCTTTTTTTTATGAACAACACCATACAAAACACTTAGAAAAATCCAATGAACCCCTATAAATTCACCCAATTCTCCAACCTTTCCATATATAAACATGTAGTACCAAATGAGACAACTCAATTTGATGATCTACACAATCATGTGTCGAATTACCTCCATAACTCTTGGCATATGAAGTCCAGCTACTAGTTTCACAAACTATTCCACAATGGCTTCACATAACTGTCATTTTTCCTGCTCCTACAGATATATCCATTGTCTGCACCGAACTTAACCACACTCTAATACCAATTGTCATAGGGTCAATTTCTTGTCGAAAATTTCTGACCCTATTACACTCGTGTTTACTTAACCTTTCCTCACCTTTTACACTCGTGTTTACTTATAACTAAAAGTTTCTCACATCTGAGAGGTTTTCTCCAATCTCATAAGTTGTAAGCAAGCGGAATCACACAAGTAAAAAGGTAGCAAACCAATACACATCATATACAAGAAAAATTCTCAACCTTTATTAATCTTAACAACAAAGAAAATACACAAACTTGTATGTGTGTGCTATGCAAAAGAATTGCATGCTATACAGCCAAGGCTTTACAACCTATTTATAAACAAGCATAAAAGGTTACAAAAGCATAAAATTATCATCTCTATTTTTTAGGAAGTAGTGTAACATTTTCTCCTTCATGTTTCCATAAACTTAGTGGGTGGTTTTGATCCATAATCCTATGATTTTAGTGTCTTGAGAATCAATCTCAGTCATGCCATCATTATCTGGACACTTATTTCCCTCATAAAGCTATAATCGTAACTATTATAATAACCCACTATATATTATGTAACTGTCAATCTATATTGTTGAATCTACTATATTTTGTTTCATGTCTTGGACTCCAAGTCCAAACTCACATTAACTCACTACATTAACTCACTACTACTTATTTTGCCACTATCATTGAATTTGACACTATCCTATAGACGGTCACTGTTCACTATGTTTTTCTTGCATCATATTCAGACTGAATTTTGACTCAATTACAATATGTATCCAGCAAGTCATGTGCTTTCTTCATCAAGCCATTCACTTTACTTTCCTTTAAGTTAGGAAACCGTGTCTTTAATTTGTCAATTTTGGCTACATAATATCCCACTTTCAGCAAGGAATATATGTAAGGAATTAAATTAATTTCCTTACATGTAAGAATATTCTATGTGACGTGTTCATATAATTAGCACAATGGCATAAATTTCTTTCCTTCTTTCTATTAAATAATGGGATGTGATTGTTAATTTAGAGTATATTTTAATTTTAAAGTAATCTTTGTTATATCTTACATGTATATATGTTAATTAATTGGGGCGACTTAAGTTATTCAATGGCAGGGAAACAGTAGTGTCACAGCACTGGGCGATCTCTACGCTTTATTTTGTGTGCTAATCTAATCTAATCTAATCTAATCTAATCTAATATAGGCAGCTAATAGCATAGCATAGTGGAGCAGATGATTTTTAATTAATTAACATTACCAGAGATCACGTGAAGGACACCAAATCCACCAAAAACGATGGTAATCGAAAATGCAGCTAGCTTGTGTTAAAAAAGCCCAAAGTAACATGTTTTTTGTCTCCGCGTTGTCAACTTATTACTCTCAATTTCAGCCTTCTAGAGGTGATCAAGTAGCTGGTAAACCATTGGCATAGCAACGTAAGATTTGGTTGCTGTTCTCCGTGAATGGTGGGATGGCTTGGATTTTCAAACCAATCTATTCCCAACCCTAAACTCTACTGCTCTCAAGCTTTGAAGTCTTTTACCTTTTGGACTTGTTGAACTTTCAGACCTATGACCAATGTTTTGTTGTGTTTAGGTGGTAGAAGTTCGAGACTTTCTCACATGGCAGTGTTAATAAGTACTTGATGGATGATCCTACCGCAACTAATTTTGGGTCATATGGGTACTATATCTTAATGAATATGGAGCCCCATCTCACCAAGATTCACAGAATTGGGAGCCTATAATTGAAGCAGTCATGATGTTGGGTATGGATGGTGAAAATGGAGATGGGTGAAGTGGCAGATAGGAGAATATAAAGTAGGGGAAAAGCAATAATCACACCCACCCCTTCTGTTGCCACACCACCATCAACATCTCTCTATATCATCATAGTGTCTAGCTAGTTCCTGAACTTGTAACAGCACTATAATTATCACCCATTATATAAGTTTACATAACATGCTAGCTGAACATTTTGTTGGGACAGTCCACTGGTTTCAGTGCTTGATGGCCATTATTTTAATGATAGAACTGCAGTTGTATCATCGTAAACTCAGGAGGTATTATCTTGATTAGCCAGGGAAACAATATGATCACTTGGCTGTAAGAAAAAAATTGAAGTAATAGGAGCAATTGAATGTTCTGAACATATATAAAGTGGAGTTTATAACTAAGACGACGACTAATCGCATTTTAGAGTCATTAATTTCTCTTTCTATTATATATTCTTTTAAAGGTCAAAAACTATACCATAGGAGGAAAATAAAGGGGATCACCGTTTACAAAGAAATTGCTAAAAAGGGAAAAGGTATTTTAGGATACCTCAATTGTTGCAAGATAATGGTACTGTTTGTTATGTTACCAGTCGCCACTGCTGTGCTAGCAAAGCTTGAACCCTCGCTGATGGTCAAGAACTGTTGTAGATCACCAAAACATGCAAGACCAAGGGCCTTTGGTGTGAATGAGGGCACCATCTTTACACATATCCCAACACATTTGTTTTATGAGGACTAAACACTGTGCTTGGGGTTGCAGATTCTAGCTGTAGCGTTACAGATCTTAGCATCACAAAATGCTAAATCTAACCGGAAAAAAATGTGGCAGGTCAAAGCATAAACGGTTCCACTTTGATCCATCAAAGTAAGAGGCAATTTAGGTAATAGTCATGCAATCATGGCCAAACTAAGCTCAAGTTACCGTTTTTTGTTTTTGTTCTATTGAATACAAGCTAAAATTGCATGTATTTCAAGGTTTTCTCGCTGTAGGCTTCTTGCTAATCAAGAGGAAGTGAACAAAAAAAAAAAAGAGGAAGTGAACAAAAAGTTTTACGCCGTTGCCGGGGATCGAACCCGGGTCACCCGCGTGACAGGCGGGAATACTCACCACTATACTACAACGACCTTGTTGCTATAGGCCGGTCTCTCTTACTAATTATATAAATATATTCAGCTTAATCTTTATCTTCATGAATAATGGTCATATTTATTTATTTTTTAGTTTAACGTGGGTGTCCGGGCCAGCTTGCGCGCACCTCGACTAATCCCACGGGCCCTGAAGTTAACAACCATGTAAGCCTCCAGTGGCCATCATATGAACAACCACAAGGCTCGAACCTGAGACCACAGAAGGAGCAAACCTCTTGGTCTCAAGCTCTTACCACTTGGCTACCATCTAGCTACATGGTTAGTGGTCATATTTATTGATACTCCTGCATGTTGGTTTCTTTTCTGAAAACTGCAGCTTGTGACGAGGAAGAAAAAAATGAAGGTTTTGCACTGCTGAGTTAAGTTGGAAACGAAAAGGAGGGGGAATTTTAGAATACCTTATTTGTTGCTGTTTATGGTTTCTGTTGATGCTGAGATCAGTGATTGAACCATGGCTTCTTCAGTTTAGAACTAAACACCAAACCACAAGACCCAAGGAACACTGGTTCCAATGGCTGCACCAACTGATAATATAAAGGAAAATGTATATTTTTTTTTTACTAAGAAAAATTTATTATTTTGGATTAATAAATATGTTATGATTTTTTTTAATGGTATATTTTTGTGATTGATTTGCAGTGGCCAAAAAATTCATAAAAAATTTCTTGTCACAAATCAATTTTAATTCTTTTTTAAATAATATTTATTTGTAAATCGATGACAAACAAACTGTGTGATGGAGTCTTGCGACCAATTTTATTTGATTACAAGCTAGTCAGTCAAAAACTAACTTAGATTATGTTCGCATTTGCAATCACAAATCAAGCATTTTCCCCCCCACAATGTTGAAAGAATATATTTAAGTCTCTTCGTAATCGTTCTATCATTTGCCATGCACATAACCATTAATTTCAATGGAAAGAAATGATAAATGAACACATTAAAAAAAAACATGTAATATATAATGGTATATATATTGGGGTCCAAAACAAATTTAAAATATGATTTATATTATTTTATAATAATATTAGAGAATATTAATAAATAAGGAAAACGATATTTTACTTTTTTCAATTATCATTTTAAACAATTGTTTTATTTTTAATCTTAATGATTAAGTATTATCTAAGAAGAATGATATTTTATTTTTCCAATTATCATTTGAAATAATTGCTTTATTTTTAGTCCTAATGATTTTATTTTTCATGTATGATGATTTTAGAGTTAATGATAACTTAATCTCTTATATATTTATTTATGGAGATTTAATGATAACTTAGTTTCAGTAATTCAATTAAACTAATTAATCTGTCTTTTAGAAACTATATGTTCAGTTCTTATGATTTTAGATCTATTAATAATTTAGTGCTTTTGTCATTTTTATGCTATTTTAAGTTTTTTTAAAAAAAAAAACTAGAAAAAGGAAAAGAGAAGTAGATAAAGTGGAAAAACATGACAAGTACGAAGGCATTTTTAGAATAAAAAACTACTAAATTGAGAATAATCAATATCGATAAATGTACTAATTTAATGAATGTTGATGCTATAGAGATTGGCTATGTAGTTTTGGACTAAGTTATAATTAACTCTTGATTTTAAACTATACATTATAAATAAAAATAAAAATTAAGCGATGATGCAATAAAAAAAAAGAGGTATTTTGGAACACCTCGTTTATTTCTAGTAAACTAGAGGGACTAATTAACAATTTACTCTTGTTGCTGCTGCTGCTGTTCTGCTACCAGTTTATTCTTGAACCCTGGTTTTTGGGCTCGAAACCTGGCTTTTGGGCTCGAAACCCAACACAAAGCCACAGGACCCCATAAGCATTGGTGGGAAAGGTTGCATTAAATTTTAATATATTGTAATGCCACCGTTGCATTTTAAATTTAAATATTTTTTAATTTTTTGTTTTGATGTATTGTGATATTAAAAATAATTTTAAAAAAATAAAAATATATATTATTTTAATATATTTTTAAATAAAAAATACTTTAAAAAATAATAATTACTACATTCTTAAATATCCTATAATGTACAAGATTACATACGAAAGATCCATTCTTGGCGAAAAATGTAAAGGCCTTCAAAGGGGAAAAGATTATAGACGACAGATCCCAGCTCCTACACAAATGTTTATTATTTGAACTGAGGAAAGATGCAAAAGCAGTAGCTTGCCTTAGTTATAATAGACAGAATTAAAAACTGGAAGATTGCAGAGCTGATGCTTTTTGATGCCTTACATGTCTATCCATCCATTTAATATCCAGACCTACAATTTTTCTTAAATTCAAAAGTCTCCGGTACAAATTCAGTGCACCGGTCTCCAGCAGGCCTAAAGTCTTGACAACATTTTTCCACATCCCAAGGTGGAACCATTTAGTTTCTAAGCAAATGGTCTCCAGATCAACTATTGTGGAATCCTCTTGACAAATAATAGCAGATCAAAATATTAGTTATTTGACAATTCTGGATTGATCTTGCTCTTGTTCTGCCGGACCCCCCCCCCCCAATCTACAGTGCCTTCACAATTACACCTTGAGAGGGGAAAGAAGGGAACGAAGAAGGAGACATATTTGTTGGATTTGGGTATCATAGATTCAGAGCGATACCAAAGCTTGAGTCC
>Ga0307517_10007682_pt1 | contig 15670 bp, 18 predicted proteins | sample 23_EM_MG_FD_194515 | JGI IMG/M metagenome (GOLD analysis project Ga0307517, IMG submission 194515) | Populus trichocarpa ectomycorrhiza microbial communities from riparian zone in the Pacific Northwest, United States - 23_EM | ecosystem: Host-associated > Plants > Roots > Unclassified | place...
GAAATGTCCTGCTTATATCTAGAAAAAATATCTTGGTTCACAAAATCCACAAGAGCAAGATCAATGTCTCTGGCACCAGCATTTGACTCATAGGCCATAGCTTGAATAACCATATCTCCAGAAACATTAAGAATGACAGTAGCAGTCATAATGGACCAGCTCATATCTAGAACAAAAATATGCTGCTGAGTTATTGCAGTCTTTTTTTCTGCAAGAACAGGATAAAGGGCCTTGTAAAATGCCACAGCAGCAAGGTGCTTAGGCAACAGGCCAACTGATGTGAAACCTGCAAAAGAAGCTGCATTCAAAACAATTTCCTGTTGAACATCTGTAAATTGGATTGGAAAAGTGACCACAGCCTGGAAAGAATTGATAAAGACATTAGAAAAATAGTCAGAAACTGTGTTCAGGATATTGCGGAATAAAAGAGCAAGGATATGGGTCCCAGAGACAAATATCTTGCTTTTGTTTTCTTTAGAAGATAGCTATTATATGTTAGTAAGGTCCAGTAATAGGGTAGGAGCATTTTAACTGACCTCCAAGGAAAATTCCTTGCTGATCTTGTTAACAGCCAACAGAGAGGTAGAGGGACCAAAGAATTTCTTTTCCTTTTCATACTCTCCAGGAAGGAAATCACCAATGTCCTTTCCAATGAAATATTTGAAGAGGTTGAAGTTGAAATCCTTGTATGCAACAACGGAAGTAAAGAGAAAAACTTCTTGGCTACAAATATGATGCTGAGCACAAGCTTTAACACTGAGGATGAACTGTGGCTCACCCTGGACCACCAATATCTATGGAATCTTTGATTTCTCCAGTATGTTCACAGCACACAGAAGCTGCAACCTGTTGGAAAGAGGGGGTATCCAGTTCTATGAGCCGAGGGAAGAAATTTAGTGATAGGTTTACGCCACCTTGCAAGATTGTGCCCCGAAGTCGATTCCTACCGTGATGACGGACATGTTAGAGGGTGGTTTGAGGTTATTATTTAAGCTGGACGTGTGTAGGGTCAGTGAGCGTTCGAATCTAAAGAGAAAAAAAAACCTGCTGAGAACCTTGGAGGAGAGGTGAAACGTTCAGCTTCCTGTGAAGATGATGGTTGCCAGAAGACGAGTTGAGCCGCTTTAAACCAATGGACCAATTCCGGATAGACATGCGTGCGTGCGGCCGGTCCGAGAAAGCACCTTGCTCTTTGTTCTTAACCTCCATCTTGACATTAAAAGATCTTAAACCCTTCGTATTTCCGAGTCGACCCTGGAAGGAATTACCTTGGTTCTGCAAAATTATTGCCGGCCGGGGCCAACGGTGCCTCCGATGTCGGACGCGATGTGGAACCCGACCTAGGCGGGTCAACCAGCTTTTCGCTGAACCAACGCTGAACGGTCAACATGGGCAGAGTGAAGCGCACTCTGGTTTTACCATACGAATTGGAACGCGAAATTCTCGAGCTCACTGCCAGGGCTTTTCCAGGTTTTGCTGTGACACTCTCCACTTTATGTAAATATGTGCAAAAATGGTGCGTTTTCAAACAAGTTTCCATTTTCTGTGCTCTAACGCAGTTTTTTCTCTAGGATGGAAGCGCTGATTTATGAAACAGTCGTTGTCGAACTTCCTTTTGAGACCAAACGACTCTTCTTGCGTACCTTCCACGAGCGGCCCACAGGTTTCTTCGCGAGCCATGTCAAACGATTATACATACTCAATAGCATGACCTACCAGGAGGCACAGGATCTTCTCTCTGCCTGTACCGGTGTCATCGATGTGACATGTTGGGCCAGCCAAGACCTGTTTAATGACAAGGGAAACCTCGTTGACATTCTTCCAACGAAACGCCTTCAGCGACTTTCTATTAAACTGGATGCATTATGGGCCGCTGGGGCAGTCGACGGGAGATTTTCCGACAAGCTATTCCCAAATTTATCCCATCTCGAAATCGTCAACCCACCGCCGTTTGAGTGCTTGTTTTCCCACTATCTCGACGATTTAGGTGGTCTTTACTCACTCCCATCTCTTACACACCTCGCATTTGGCGACCTTTGGGAAGACGAGCACCTATACCTCATCCCATTCTTCGAGGACATGCTCAAACGCTGCCCGCGACTTCAAATATTGATTCTTGAAACACGCGACATACGCTTTCAGAATGCGATATCCGAGGTCAGAGATGACCCTAGGACAGTGGTTCAGCAATCATTCAGCGGCGACGTTCCGCAGTCGGAATATTGGGAAGAAATTAGGCAGGGAGGACCCGATTTGTGGAGCAGAGCGGAGAGTGTAGTATCAATGCGGAGATCCTCGGTGTGTTTCGAACTTTCTAAACGGAGAATATATACTGATCCTCTCCTTAGGTAGGGAAGGCGATTTCGGCGTAGTGGGGTATTTGTGGCATCTAGACTCTATTTATTTAGACACGTTCCATCCTTTTCGTTAAATCATCCCGTTTTCCAGATACCCAATCATCCCAGGTCATCGAAAGCATTACACTATCTCGTCCGGGTCCATCTCCTCTTGCACCATCCACAACGTATCCCTTCAAGTGTTTCGGAAGCACCCAAGTCCATCTCATCAAACCTTCCCGCTTGAACCCGAGCTTCTCCGCAGCCGTGACGCTGGCTTCGTTAAACGGATTAGCAGTCCACGCGACGCGTCGAAAGCCCAATCCTCCTTCAGATGGAAGATCAAGTGCATAGCGTAGCGCCAACCCCGCAGCATTGGCTGATACAAATGTTCTTTGGAACTTGGGAAGGATGATCAAAGGCCCGATCTCGAGTGAGAGGTTTTGAACGGAGATGTTGATGAACCCGAGCACGCCAGCGATTTGGCCAGGGATGCGGGGATCGTCGCTAGGTTTTGTTTTATCGATGATAACGAACAAGACAGAGTTGACGCTTTCGCGGATGTAGACCTCGTGGAATGTGAGAAAGTCCTCGAAATTTTGCCATGCTATGGGCAAATATTGTCCGAGGCTTGGATCTTCGTTGTATGCCTCGTAGAACTTCTTTCCGTGGATGGCGGGTATCAGTGGAGTAATTTGGACGCGTTCTGTTTCGAGTACTGAGGGGGTCGGAATAACGCAGTTGACATCGAACGGTTCCTTGAGCGAAATATCGACACTCTTCCGACTTGGTGGCTTGTAGCTGTTAATGAAAGACATGGTTGAAAATCTAGAAGGTGTGGTAAGTTGGTAACTGACTCATATAATTTTTCCAAGGGTCATCATAACCTCGTGATTTACATAATTCTGGCCGTGGAATTGGTCATCGAACTAGAAAATATGATTATTACAATACTGATACTATGACAAACAAGAGGCTCGAAGAGCTAGAAGATACAACCAAAGGAAAGAAAACCAAGATCACCTATATTATAAAAAAGTTAAAACTCTTCCGCACACCGACAATTACAATCGGCAACAGCACAAACACTCCTCGTTCTCCCACTATCTTCACCAAAAAACCATTCCAAGACGTGTTCTGCGTGGCCGCCGTGGCGACAGGTCTGGCATATTACGATTGCATCATTAAAAGTATCTGGAAAATAAGCATATCGTATCAGATACAAAAGATACAGAAAAACGAGGAATGCTGACCCCTATCGTGAGTATACCCAAGATCGACTTCGCGTGCGGCGTCGTGCACAATTGAAAGAGTCATCAAGCACACTGAACACCTCGGCAGCTCGCGACCACAGTTCTGGCAGGAAATAGGCTATTCGCACAACATGAGTCGGCAAACACTACATGAGAAGTCAAAAAAACACGTACCCGACCCATCTGCTGCGGATCAAGCGACGTGGAGGGGTTGCTGACTGGCTTGTTACAGTAATGACACCGAATAAGAATCTGTCTTGGTACCCAATCCTCCGGCACCATATCACCATTTTGCATCGCCCCATGTAATATTTGTCCTCTCTCAATATCCAGGCTGACACGTTGTCGATATAGCTTGAACCCATCCAGTAGATCTCTGTACGCGTTCAACCACCGTTCGGCCCTGCGGTCCTTGAACCTCTGTGGACACACGTAGGAGCTCAATATCGCCGCAGTTTGTACGTCGCCAGTGCGGTCGACATACGCCTGCAAAACTTTCATCCCAGCAGGAGTGAGGCCAGTAACGATGAGCGCATCGATGTCACCATGTGCACATGCGTGGTCGACCGTACGCCGGAGATACGTAGCAAGGGCCCTGTCGTCGAGGAATTGGAAGGCAATGGAGAGTCGCTCGCGGAAGGGTATGACTTCTTCGTCCAGAACATCATTCCAGTCGCCCAATACAAGGTGTGCGAGCATGGCGCGGAAATACGGGTCGTGAAGCCGGATGATAAGCCGTCCATAGTGTTCTCTGAGCTCGACTCCGCGCGCTGAGCTTGAGTTTGAAGTGGAAGGTGCGAGCACAGCGATGGTACCTGACATCATTTGGTGGGTTTCGTCTGTCAAATGTATTAGTTCAGAATGCCGTGACCTAAGTTGGAAGACTGTTACCGTCGCTCCTCATCAGAAGATCAGCAGCCTTGCTGTATTGGCCAGTAAAAACCAACCAACAAGCAGCTTTTGAAAGTTTGCCATCTTTTTCCCAACTACATTCAGAAAAATAAAATCAGCACCAATACCAGTGTCTAACAAGAAACAAACCGTTTGATGGACCGCGCAACCTCTTCCTCCCTCAAACTCCATCCACAAAGCTCCAACGAAATTTGCCTTTCTATCAACTTATCCGTCTTCACGAGCGGCTTCCAACTCGTCCGAATCACGCCTCTCCTCGCGGCCAACGCCGACAGCGCACCAGACCAATCTCCGTGGAAGTCATCCGCGGGCGAATGGCTGCGATGCGAGTGGTGGCCTGTCCCACTGCCACTACTGGATGTATGTGCGTGATGTGGCGCACCAAGAGGTGGGATGTCGAGCAAGAGCGAGCGTTGATGTGCAACGGGGGTATCATCGACGACAGCGAGTGGCTGTGCAGAGGTCGTGTTGGATAGTTTTAGACCCTCCCAAATGCCCAGAACACCTTGATATGAAAAGTCGTATCCGTGTAAGTGGGATGTCGGAAGGCAGAGGACGTCTTGTGCGTCTAGGATAATTTGTGTAATTGAAAGAGTAATGGAGGAAATAGGACAGCTTACGATGAAGCCAAGACCATAGCTCCGACAGACTTTGTATGGTGCCATCTGATAGTTCGTGATCCTCATGGGTTACGGCAGCATTGCGGTGCGGCTTCAAAGAAATTAACAACCCAAGAAATGGTTTTTAAAAAAAATCAGAAAAAAAAACTTACCTGAGTCAATCCATACGCAGCCTTCGCCCTTCGTCTAATAACCATTGAAATATCATTTTGCACAATATGCATCAGCCCCTGTTTCCTCGCCTCCCTTGTCCTCGACAGCACCCTCTGCCCAACCTTCCTTTCCGCACCCACTGGTGGTGCTGTCCGCCTAAAGCCACTCTTCGCTATTGGCTCCTCGTCAGCGGGGAGAGTGTCCGTCCGTGACAAAGACCTCCTGCGGCCCAGCGCAGTCGGCTCACGGCGCTCTGTGCTACGATATTTCCGCACAGATGTTGGACTGTACGTGCGTGGCTTCCCAGGCCGGGTCGCGGACAAACCCGTAGGCTTGGCTCTTGGACTCGAGAGGGCTGGAAAATTATCGTCATCGCCCCTCCCAAAGAATGGCGCGATTGCACTGGGAACGGAGGGTAGGATGTGTGTTCCACTGGTACCAACACCAGGACCACCACGTTGGGTCGATGACTTGCCAGAGCTCCGCCCACGCACTCTCGACGGATCTTTCGTCGCAGGTCCTGTGTGTGGCCCAGAACGAGACCTTGATGGCTCGATGTCTGCACTCCGGCCTTGTAGGGATCCTTGGGTCTGTGGATGGGGGTTGAAATCCGAACTGAACCCGTCGTCTTCTTCTGGGTCCTGGTATCCTTCGAGGACCTTCATTCCGAATCCAGCGCCGAGTGCTAGAGCGCCTTGTGAGCTCCAAGTGATTTGTTTGGGCGTGTCGTGGACGGCGTATAATTCAAGGTCTCCATCCTTGTTGACAACCATGACGTTGGACGTCAATGAGCGCTGCGATGACTCTGAGTTGGGAACGAGAGCAAAAGAGGCTAGAGACCGAGGAAAGTATTTCGCTAGAAAAATAGGCATTAGCAACGAATAACGATTGATCATGCTCTGAAGCAAAAAGAACCTACTTCTGCGGGTATCCGCGAGTACGAAGGAAGGTTGGGAAGGAGGTAACTCTAAAGAGTTCGACAGACTGTCCCTCGGCGATGGCTGCGACTGGCCACTCGCTGTTGGCCAAGGCAAGTTCGCCGCCCATGACCTCCTCGTGGCGCGATTCGATTCCTTCGAACTCCTCGTTTCTCCATCCGACGACCCACCACCCCTAACGCTGGGATCCGGAATATACATTCTCGACTCTGTCAAATCCCAAAACCGGACGTACGTTGAGTCTCTCTCCAACGTCGCCAAACACCCCCTCCTCGTACTCGAAAACTCAATATTGGCGTATGTCGATCCCGGTTTGATCCTCGCACCGTCGGCTATAGCGTCTCGTTCGGAAAATATGAGCAAAGGTTGACTAAGCCGGCGCGCATCCCAGATTGTGATAGCGGCATCCCCAACACAGGCTATTCTGTGAGGATCAAACGGATCTGTGGCTATTCCTTGCACCTTTGATGCAACGTTAAAAGGGGCGATTGCAGGCGAGCGAAGGTCGAAGAGACGGAGCCATCTATGGGATATTCCTGCTAGGAGGAGGTGCGTAGACGCTGGTAGGAAAGCAAGGGAAGATACAACTTCCGTCGGTGCATGTTGTTGGAGAATCCGCTGGTCTACTCTCGCCTGGTTCTCCAGTCGAGGAATTTGTGGATGCGGACGGGGTCGGAGAGGGGCCGCAATGGTGGTGGGAGGAGGAGGAGTCGCATCATGGAGCCAATTCAGTGGCAGAGAAAGTGTGGGTACAAAGGAGCTGATGTCCCAGATGACGAGGCTGGAGTCGCCTCGAACTTTATCGAGTCCTACAGCGAGGTAATTGGGGTCTGCATTGCTGAATGCCAGGGCATTGCATGAGCGGGAGTTGCGTACTGGCAGGGTGATAGAGGGCCCGCTGGAGAGGGCGTTCTTCCGCTGTGCTTGTTTACTAGCTTCGAGACGGATGAGATCCACTTTCCCAGTGCTGAGGCCGACAGCGATAAGGTCGTCGAAAGCTGGGTCTGGAGACCAGGAAAAGCACTAAGAGTCAAAATGGTTAATTATATATATATATAACATGGGCTTTCGAGGAACGCAAGCCATTTCTCAAACAAAGCCCAAGCCCCGAAAGAAAACTTACCTTCATAAAATGCAAGTCATGCTGAGATGTTACATGTCGTATCTCCGGATATTCAGGTGCCCATTCATACAGGGTGATCTGTGAGTTTCCGCCCACCACGAACTTGTTATCATGTCGAGGATGCCAGAGAAGTCGTTTGTCCAGCTGCACCATGTTGCCTTATTTGACTGAAACAAAAGGGTAGTATAATGGTGGAAAATGTGAATCAATGCTGCCAATTCATTGGAAAACCTAGAGAAGGACAGAAATGAGTGCATGAGGCGATAGCTAGATTTGCACAAGGCTTACAGCTTTAGAAAAAAATCTGCTCCGCAAAAATCTTCTCCACTACAGCCAGGATTAGACGCTGGAAGTTTTGGGGGTGATATCCCTTCCGAAAAGGGGGCAACACCGTTCCAATGGTCAGCCGAAGTGGTAGAAATCCGGAAGAACAAGCTGAGAAAGCTTCCGCGTGACCGCGACAACATATGCGGCCCGAACGGTGCCGATCGTGGACGACGGAGTGATCATCTTCGTTGTGCTCTACTACTTATTATCTTCACCTAAAGCTCTACAATAAATAACCCTAACCAAATTCTCAATGACGAAGGTAAGGATACACTTATGACCTACTTTATTCTTCGTTGTCTAATGAAAAAATAAGAGGATCATCTGCAGAACATCGAAATGGTCGAAAATCAACAGATGAAAAAGAGACACAATCCCAAGGCAAAGTCAGGAGTGTATAGTCAGGCGTGTATACAGGATACGACGACGAAGAGTTTCTTGCACCCGGAACTGCACGAGCCGCCCTAGATAAATATGATGAGGCTGTTCAAGGGACTGTATTTCGCCTGGGTGGTGGGTGAGAGAAGCTGCCCGCCCGAATCTCGAGAGTGGTATCGCCCCGAACAGGTTGCCTCTGTTGATGGACTATGGCAGTAAGTGCCCTCCTTTCACTACAACAGACCTGTATTGAGAATAGTTCTGCAGAGAATCTCGCTCTTGTTGACTGTGTTCAAGGAGACTTTGAATTCAAGAAGATTACGGTGCAGTGCACCCACTCCGTTGTTATTTTCCAGCTAACTAATTTTTCATTTCAGACCCAGAAGAAACGACCATCACGACGCACACGCGTAGAAGCATTGCAATGAAAGTGGCCGCTGAACGCATACTGGATGAAGCCAAAATAGCGCAAGAAGATGAAGGTGAAGAAGCATCTGAGGCCCTTGATCTTTGACGACACGTCCGAATTCATCACACTTATCCAGTGTAACCCCACTGCAGTGGAATTCCATGCAATCATTGCAATGACCGCTTCGTCGCCCGTCAAGCGGCGGCCACACGATATTTCAATGATACCTGCAGGAATACCTGCTGAAGAAATCGAAGTCGGCGAAATCGTGGTCGAAATGGATGAAGATGAAGACCATATCAAAGCTGGTGAGGAATCCGAATCCGATAGTGAAAATGACCATGGAAATCGCACCTCTTTTCAGCAGCTGCAGCATGGATCCAGCATGGCCTCTACCCTCAGCATACTCCACCACTACAAGCAGGGTGTGCGGCCCACCCCAAGTGCCGACCAGGTCGAGATTGAACGGAAGCAACTTCAGCACGATCTGTGGCTTGCCGATCAACGCGTGAACCTTGCGCGGCGCTTGGTAAAGAAGCGCTTTGGAAACGGGCAGAATATGGATCAAGCCACCTGAGAGTACGAAAATCGTGTGCGAGAACAGGAAGCAAAGGACCAATGGGGTGTGTTCCAGGACTACAAGCTATTCCAGAGTACGATGAGTTTGAGCGGCCGATGACGTGCAAGGAGGCATTCAAGGCATTTTTGCACACGTTTCACGGGAAAGGGAGTGGGAAGGCAAAGGTGGAGAAGAAGCTGAAGGAAGTTGCCAGTGAGTGGCAATTGCTAGTGGAGATACTTAGTTGGGTATGAATTCGGCATTCTAGTGGCTGCAGGAGAAAGCTGGGCAGGCGCATTTCGTGTTTTCTACTGGAAGGTGACTGTTTTCCTTTTCCTTTGATAAAACAGACTAAGTAACGTCCATATCAAGCTGTGAATAACTCGTATTTTTCGTTGACTAAGTACGATCCAATGCGATAAGATAAGATGTGCGCCAAGACGAAATTTCCACGGTTGAAAACCATCTACCCATCTCGTATCAACTCCAACCACAACAACGACCTTATGTTCTCGAGCAATACCCTGATTAATGGAGGAACGTTTACACAAGTTCGAGTTGACCGTAGCTTTCATGTGCATCGGACTGCGATAGGTACGAGTAGCATCGAAGAAAGGCAATATCTAACAAGTATCGATGGATTCAGGCGGTTTCGAACAGCTCCAGCAAGCCGTCGCACATGCCGCATTCCACAACTCTGGGGAGAGGTTTGACCCCCCAACGTGCCATCCCAACACTCGAACCGCAGTCACCGACAAAATCATGCATTGGATCCTTGGGCTGGGAGCGGACGATCAAAACGCAGTTATTCTCTGGTTCTATGGCCCCGCCGGAGCAGGGAAGTCCGCCATCGCCCAAAAAATTGCTGAGATTTGCGATATAGAGAGACTTCTCCTCGCCAGCTTCTTCTTTTCTCGCTCAGATCCCACACGCTGTGATGCCAAATCACTTATGTCTACAATCGCGTACCAGATCACGACAAATTTCCTCGAGACACGGGAAATTGTAGTCGCTGCGATTGATCGCGACCCTCTTATTTTCACCCGATCCCTTGAAGCCCAGGTCAAAGTCCTGATTGTCGATCCTCTTCGCGAGCTGCTTAATGCAGGACGCTTCAGTACTCCATCATCCCGACGTCTTATCATCATCGACGGGCTTGATGAATGCGACACCGCGGATGTACAATGCAAGATCCTCACCGTTATTTCCCTTCTTTTCCAAAGATATCGGCTTCCCCTCCTCGTCCTGGTTGCCAGTCGGCCTGAGCAACATCTCACCCATGCTTTTAACAGCGGCGCTCTCCCCGAATTTCGTACCACATTAGCATTAGACAACACCTACCAACCTGACAATGACATCCGACTATTCCTGAATGATAGTTTCGTTCAGGTCAAGGAGAGTCACCCCATGAAACACTATGTGGATCCTTCCTGGCCATCTGTTGACGTGCTTGATGCACTTGTGAAGAAATCATCTGGACAATTTATTTATGCATCAACCGTCGTGAAATATGTATCCTCAATCCGGCATAAACCCATGGATCGTCTGGATGTCATCCTCGGCATACGACCACCCCGCAATGCTCGTGAGCTTCCCTTTGGTGAACTCGACACATTATATAGGCATATCTTCTCCACTGTGGAAGACAAAGAATTTGTCCTTCTTATCCTCGGATTTCGTCTTATCCATCCCGATGCATACATGAATCTAGAATCTCTAGAACTGTTCTTTTTTCTGAACAGGGGGGACATTGAAATATTATTCTTTGATCTCAGCTCTATCGTTTCTATTGACGGATCAGTTATCCGTATTCTACATGCATCTCTTGGAGATTTCCTTCTTGATGCAACTCGTTCAAAGGACTTCCATATTGATGTATCAAGCATCCACAGCACATGTGCGCATCTTTGCTTCCAGCATAATAAACCATGTAAGTCCCTATGATTTTCTTCAAATAGTGCTGCTGCATACCTCTGCTTGAATGATAGATCCTATGCATGACCCAAGTGATATTGAGGATGAATCATGGTTGTTCCCAGCACCCAACCACATCAATTATGCTGGCTGCAACCTAATAATGCATTGTAAAAATGCCCTGCCATCTGCCCAGCTTCGGGAAGATATTTTGAACTTTTCCCTTGACCCTCCCACTTGCTGTTTTGCTGGGATTAGTCCAAGCCACTGTTTATTTCAGTATGTCCCAGAGTTTCTGTCTTTTGTTAAGGGTCTTGTATGTCCATCTTGGTTTCATTCGCCTCTTTCTTGTGTAAACTGATATATGATAAAACAGCCTTTTGAAGATTCTCACAAAATCTACAGCCACAACCTTGAAGTGGTTCATAATTTCCTTGCTGCTAAACCCCCAACCTACTGTTCAAACTCTCGATCAGCCTTGCTTCTTAATCATATTCATGATCAAAAGGACATCTCTTCTCCCCCAGGATTGCATGATAGACTTTCACCCCCATCGAGGATGGAGAAGCAGGCATTTAACCTAAGCCCGCTCTTTGCTGTGTTCTCACCAAAGCTATTAAGAGAAACCCATCATTCCCAGATTTTGGGGGATTTCCTGGGTTTCCTAATGCAGTCCAGTGATTTAGATGCAGAACAATATGCTGCCGCCGCTTTTGTTTGCCTGATAAACCTACTTGGTGATTATCGGGCACCAGTTTCCCGCTCAAATTGGTTTAGCCGACACTCTCAGGCTCAGATGACAACAACTACAAAACATCTTTCCAGATGGCGTGGCCCTTGGCTTCGAGGGACACTGTGGTGGGGTGAAAATGTTGGATTCTACTGGCACCTCAGGACTTGGATTCCAGATTGTCCTTGGAGCAGCTTTGGAACAAAAATCTCCACACAAGATGTCGTCACGATTTACTGGGACAAACTCGCCAGCCAACACTGTCGTTCAATCCTTGTTCAATTTTTGCTGGAAAGGTCTTCGTACTCTGAACATCTTCTCAACTTTTCTCGTCAAAGGGTGTTCAGGTTTGGATACTTACATCGAAAGCATCCAACACATATGAAGCAGGCCATTGTCGCTCTCGCGAAATATATTCAAAGAGTCACAGGGAAGACGGATGAAGTCAGGGTTTGTGAATCAATTTGGGGGCGAGATACGAGGTTATTTACGGGGTAAGCGCCGCTTCCAATTGTCCGATTAGTTTCATCATGATTTATGATTTATGGAATGATGTCTCAAATCAGGAGTGCCACCCAACCAGATCAGAATGCCCAAGACCCATTGGCAGATAATTCTTCGTGAATAAAGTTATATTCATCGTCGCCCCCTGGAGACAAGGGCTGTGTTTTAGTTACGAAGGTTGGAAGGAGGGCGGCAAGTGAGCGAGGACAAAAAATAAACTATGAAACGATAGTGACAAGAATGCGATGGTGAAATAGTGGTGGCAAATGACTGATGCGTAGCAGGGGGGATTGAAGAGCGTTCCTGACAAATTCTGAAACCAGCAGCAAGATTGCATGGACCGGTGCCAGGGCTGAAATTTAAGCATTATCATTGCGGATTAATGAATTCGGCACTCAATACAACATGAGAGGTTCAGAGAACAGGCGCTCACAAGACGGTGGCAAGAGCGCGACAAGTGGTGGCGAGTACTACAACCCAAAATGGTAATAATCCCCAATTCAACAAGGCTCGACAACAGTCAACAACACAACGACCACGACCACGACCACTACCCAAGCCATTCGTTGGCTAGGCAGCAAGAAATTACCGTTTCGCGGAACAAGATTAAGATGTTTAGCACCCTCCGACTAGATGCACATAGGGAATTGCTACTGACTCCAGGATCGGGCTTGAGGCGCATTATTATCCAAGATCCTGGACGAGGAGTTTCATGAAATCCATCAGGAGACGCCACCGGCCAAATAGTTCAGGGTTGACCACAAAGGAAGGAGCGCGATTATAACGGCGATGGAAAAGTCGGGGCTGGTGGATATTTTCAATCGTGACGAGACCGACAATCTCACAAATTTCTCGCTCTCAAACCCAAGTTCCAACACCTGGTCGTGCCGGAAATGTGGTGATAGTAGCCGCGTTTGCGTGTGCCCCCAACCCTATGTTTGCGATGCTGCAGGCAGACCGGAACACCAACATGATCATGCAAGATCACGCGTTCTAATTATACCGAATCTTGCGAACGCTCGGCGATGTTCTCACCCTTGGGTTGTCTCTTTACCACCATGCCGGCGACCAGTGGGTGTGTCACGTCATTGAGAAAGCTTGCAACGTTATCCGTGGTCGTGGGTGCTCTGTGTCGCCTTGTAGATGCGGCCAATCCAACATGTAACGCTGGCTTCGACTGGGTAGGTTGTCATAGTTACCAGGATTGGTGTTCTGATAATATCTGGATTTCCAGGCGTTCAACAGTTTGAAGCAAAGTCCTTGCGATGTAACAGCGGCACTTGGAGGAGTGTGTAATGGAGGAAGTGAGTCCTGGTGTAGTGGTCCTGCAGGGGTAACGCTAAGTTGATGGAACTCCCCTACCCTAGGCTTCTCACTGGCGAGTTTGGCTCCCACACAGCACTATGCAGGACCTGCAGCTGGGTTTGAGACCCCTTGTAGATGCAATACTGTCTATTACTCCACCTTGAACGCTTGCGCCTTATGCCAAGGGGCTAGTATCAATCCGTCTGCCTGCTTTTCTGAGGGAATGGTTCACAAAGCTAATCTCATCAATTTAGATGGGCCTACTACAACACAAATTGTACACGTGTGTATACCCAGATGTGAGAATTGGTGCCTATGTCCTATAATATCTGATGACCATTAAATACTCTCCAGATTTCCAAGTCCCATTCCGTCTGGATTCAACGTCCCTCACTGGGCTTATCTGGATGTCACAGTATGTAAACACCCCGTTTTGTACAAATATTGGTCTTAATTCCCCTATTTATCTAGGTTGCCAATACGTTTGATCCTACACTTGCGCAAGCTGCAGGTATTTGTTTTTTTTTTGTTCCCTGAGCTCCATCTCACATCGCTACAGGTGGTTCCGATTCTACCGCCCTTCCTCAAGCAACAGGTCCAACAACTCCGACATCTTCGCCGAAAAAGAAAGCTAATGCTAGGGCGATCGCTGGGGGCGTCGTTGGTGGCATAGTTGGTCTCACGCTCATTGCTGGCTTAGTATTTTGGCTTCTCCGACGACGGCAGAATACGTCTTCCCAGCCTACACCTGGAACCTACGATCCACAACCGCTCACATCCTACGAGAAACTGGTGACAGGCACAGGCAACGCATATACTGCTTCTGTCTCTACCCCGCCGCCTAAGCTTTATGTGCGATTTCCCATCAACCATCCATGCATTGAAATTTAAGAAGTAATTTATCCAGGACCCTAATGATCCGACAACTTTCCCAGCAAATGCTGCTCAAAACTATACGGGAACAACGAACACTTTATCTGCTCCCCAGCAACCTCTCTACCCTAATCGTCTTAATCTCCCTAGAAATCCACAGATGCCCCTCGGACCTGGTAGCCATAATCAATATACCGGCGTTCCAGAGCTCTAAAGCATCGTTGGGAGGACTGAAGTTTCGTCTCCCAGATTCAACTTGCTTTCTATTCCCATATTATTTAATATTTATATCAAATCGTCATGAACATTTTTTTCGGTCAGACCCCAAATATAAAAATCAATTCAACACTCGCGCCAAAGGCTCCAAGGGGGTGGAAATCTGGAAGGAAATGCTTGTTCACTCAACCTGTTAAATTCGTTCAACCGTGCGAGGAATGTAGATTATGACGCGTAACGGTAAGGCGGCATTCTGAAGATTGCGATTGAGAAGAGCGATTAGGTATGAGAGACGTATTCCAGCGGGTGCAGGCGGAAATTAATGCAGGCTCATTTCTTATTGTCTGTAGGAAACAGAACCTTGAGGTAAGTATTTGCCGCTCCCCTTTTCTCTGGCTCAATTAATTAATCTTGTTGATACCATTCAGCATCGTACGCCAGACCCAGAGCCCACCGACCCTCAGACATCAACGAAGGACCAACCACAGAAACGTTGAAGAAAGAAGGGACCAGAGGTTCAGCTACTGCCTTGGCCGCTAGGCTTCACAGTTCGGCCTGCAACACAAACGCTCGTCGCCACTACAAAGCCCGATCTGAATGGACCGGACCATTCCTGTCCATACAAGGCTTCACACAGATAGCAACTCAACTCCTCAAACAGAGAAACTGCACGGAATTCGTGCTGAGCAGAGAAAGCTAGAGAACTCACCTCGGAGATGGCCAGCCACAGTTAGCCACGGAAATTAAGCGACGAAACAGCTGGGCTTTGGTACTGTCAATTATCATAAACAAACTTCAAGATTGTACTCAATACAACGAAATATCTTTACAAGCAACTATGCTTTGAGTGATACGTTCACAACCGCCCCTTGTGTCAGAGCGCGGCTGTAGGGACAGAACTAAACCAAATTCGCGCGTCATCAGAATTTTACCAACAAAAATCGAGGGAAAGCATCACATACCGCATGCGCCGCATCTAGCACCTCCTGATCAACACCCTCCACGTGAATATCGACTCCGAGCGCGAAGCCCTTCATCTCATTGGGCTCTCCGAGGTGCACAGTGGTATGTACGACCGCTTGCTTCCCCATTTCCTCCTTGCCCATCTTCTTTGCGAGAG
>Ga0307517_10007683_pt1 | contig 15670 bp, 21 predicted proteins | sample 23_EM_MG_FD_194515 | JGI IMG/M metagenome (GOLD analysis project Ga0307517, IMG submission 194515) | Populus trichocarpa ectomycorrhiza microbial communities from riparian zone in the Pacific Northwest, United States - 23_EM | ecosystem: Host-associated > Plants > Roots > Unclassified | place...
CCGAGCTGGTTCGCGACGCTGTTTGCTTATTTTCGGTTTCTCGGGGTCCCTTGATCTTGTCATGCTTATTCGGCTCATGAACGCACGGCTGTTTGATGCCGATTCCCTGTAAAAAGAATATGAGAGTTTTTTCTTTTCAATTTACAGGCTTGAAGAGCTTTAAGGCTCGAAAATGGCCTTTTTTGCAATGTTAAAAAGTCCAAAACGGCCGCACAATGTGACTATCATTTCACGGCACCGCTTGCCGTGCCAAGATTCTCGCTTCCTGCCTTCGCTTTTGAATTTCGTGGGCTCTCGCATCAGGGTCTCCACCCGATTTACCGCTCTGGCGGTCCGGGCATAAATCAGAACAAATAAGCATACTTATTCCAGGAAGGCTTTCACACGACGAAAATTAAATTCGAGAATCGACAGTCGATTCAAACCACACTCTTGCCATCAGTAGGCGTTCAAAGCTAGGCGCGGAGACTTACTTGTTTCTTTTTTATTTTGCACTCTTTCCGTGCTTAAGTAAATTATATTCTATAAAGACGGCCTACTATACAGGAGATGATACGACATAAATTTAAACCGAGAAAGCATATGGCCTCGTGATAGGGCACCGCTCGTCGACGTCGTCGGAGACCCCTCAGACGTCCATAGCGTCACGTTCCCACCACAATTCCTCGCTGCAAACGGCTAAGTTTGCACGCATTAGGTTCCGGTCCCTGTCATGTAGTTGTCGGCGCCGGGTAGGGCTCCTGCTGTTTCTGAGTGTGTGGCAGATGTGGGGGTTTTGTAACAGGGGCTCGCTGGCGGGTTTGTCCCTGTATCGGCTTGTTTCACCTTTTGGCTTGTGATGTAGGATTCCGGTAGCGGGAAATGAGACTAAAGACACTGAATATAGGAATGTGCGCCTCTATCCCTTCTCACTGCGCCTGCCGCTTTTGTGTCGTGGTTGCTGACTTGATCCGGGTATGAGTGCTAAACGAAGGTGGGGCGTTTGGCCCGCTTCATGAAAGTCTGTGTTACGCGCCTTATATGAGAGGGGCTGCAGACAAAGAGTGCGGGTGGATGATGGTGGAAGGTTAGTTGGATGGGGTGATGTCATGGATCTGTGATCTGATAACTCCTTTGAATTCGCTATGTTGCGACAGTGTTACCCCTGGTATGTCGCCGTTCACTTTCATGTGTCGCGATCCTCATATGCGTGTGTCCACTTTTGTATATCTTCGTTTCCATGGAGCTGTTTGGGGATTTGGATCAGTGTTGGTTGTTGACTAGTTAATAAAGTGTTTTGTATATTACGAATTTTACGACTGTTTGGCTCCGCTTGGCTAGACCCTGCAACTTGATGCCGGATCCCGCATCCGCTGTGCCGTGGATACTTTCTACCCCAGGAATTGTGCCAGCTGCGTCGGGGTTGCCACAAACAGCTAGGGTCGCTCTCTCAGTGCTATCTTTGGGATCCACATTGTGGATGTTGCATCTGTGGGTGAGCCAGCCTTCGTCAGTGCCGGAAAGGCACCATCAGCATTTATCAGTACCACGAAACAAATCTGCCCGCAAAACAATATGCAAAACACTGTAACGAAGCCAAGTCATCAGTTAAATCAGTTAAATTAACTGATGACTACCTTAAATAGAAATAAATTTTTCACGCGATTTATCTCTGCGATGATTGAATATTGAGGACTCTGAAGTGCTTCAGGGTGTGGCAAATGATAATATTAACACCTGCTCATTAAATTCCATATCCACATCATCCTCTCCTTCTGCATCAAGGCCAAGTAACTGTTACAATGCTAATCCCTCTTCAACATTTTGCTGTGTGTGCTTACTTAGTGAGTACGCGTCGTTGGAAAAATCAAATACTTAACTGAGAAATAATCAAAAGGGGATAAGTAATGATATCCGTCTACGTTGGATTATATTTACACCGAACGAGATCACTCCAGATATCCATCCTAGTTTGCCTTCATCCTCCCAGGGGGCCGCGCCGTCGTTGATCCTACAGCGCCAACACCTGCAGCACCAGCACCACCTGGATTCCGCGCCATTGTTCAGCAGGGCGTCACTGCGGTCCCCATCGACGATCTCAACAACGACACTTGTATTCTAGTTAAAGATTGGCCGATCACAAATAGTCTTGACTGGTTACGCACCATTTTACTTTGACCTGACCGGATAAATCATGATTAATGCATGATTGGCCAACACTGATTTAATTCTGGATGGTGAGAAGACAGAGGGGAAGGTGCATGCGCTATTGCTGCCGTATGTGATGTTTATTTGAGTTATTATTAATTTGAATGTTGTTCGTGGAATATCTTCGTCAGTTCTTGCCCGTTTCTAATTAAAATAGAACCAAGTCCTCATTGTATGGTATCCTGATGATCTGTGTAGCATGTGCGCATGCATCCTATTTACTTGCTTACTTGTTAAGATGCGCGTGTTGGGCTTATTTTATTTTGCGGGATTTGTTAATATATTGGAAGAAAATATGTAGATCTACCTCGCAGCCGAGGCCGAAAATTATTCAGGGCTTCAAGTCACATACCTAGCGTCCTACATACTTATTGGATTGTATATCCTACTTTTGTGCGTGCCACTGCATGGCTTCAACCAAGCCTCTACTTAAGGAAAGACACCCACAGCGTGGATATGATAAAAATACATGTTAATGTAGAAACTACTAGAAAGGGTTACCAGGCGTGAAGACATTTAGTCATTCGCGATGTCGAAAAACGTACATACAATCGGGAAGACCATACATGAATCATGAATAAAATGAAGAAGGCCACCATGCATTCACCATGGCACAGTCATGCCCACAACGATCGGTGTAATATTGACTCTGTATCAGGTAGCTGACCTGACCACTCCTACCTGCCCAGCTAAAGTCTACGATCCTGATATTGACATCCCGCCCTGAAGCTGAAAATCGCAATTTGCCATTTTCATCGACTTCGAGCATCATGGTTGGTTCATAGGTCGCCATGGACGAGCCTATCGCTCTCTAACACGATCAAGTACACGCCAAATGGCGCCCTTATCCCTCCCAGCTAACGGCCCTCGCAGATCCACCCCGAACTTGTACAACGTCACCCAGCCACCTGTTTGAGGTTAGTGTTGCGGGAAATAGCTCTGTCTAACTTGCAAATTTGCGCCGCAAACTTGCGGGCCTCGAAAAATCGACCAAAAAAAGATGCAAGTTTGTACACATTTTAACAAGGAAAAAAATAAAAATAGGGCACCGCTAAAGTCACTTAGGCGAGTTCTTGGGTAGAGATTTCTCGTCGATACAACTACATGTATAGCTGCATTCCGGGTTCTCAATCTATACAATAACATAGGAGTCTGAGGGACGGTTCCTGGCATCCAAATATGCCAAAAGGACCCTTACCAACCTCGAAACAGCGAAGGCAACTAAAATCCCCCTCCCACTTTCGGTCACCATGGATGAAGCAACCGTCAAGAAGATCCATGAGGCTAGACGCTATCTAAGCTCTCTTCCAGACTTCCTGCTACTGGTCCAGAATCCTCAGCCAATGCGCTCCTCAGTTTCTCCTGAAACTCTGAATGGGTTGAGGACGTTGGCGAAGAAGGTGCTGTCAATCAAGCCTTGGAGGCGGCGGCTGTTGGATGCGGAACTTGACTCAGGCCCAGCAGCCGTTGCGACTATGGATCCTGAGGGTGGGTTAGATTGGCTTGATGAGGGCCTTCCTGATCTGTCATCTGTCTCTCACCACCACTTTGATCTGGCAAAAGAATTCGTCATTTCCCGCTATCTCGACATTCTTGCAGATGAAGTGACCAGTGAGGGACCACGTCGTAACATTGCTCCCGTGCCATCAGCATCACGGCCTGAGAGCGGGGTAGATAAGTCAAATGATGCATCCACCGTTACTCCTCTTGCATCGGTATGGGCAATGTGAACAACTTTGGTCGTACATTCTCTAATTTGCATGCAAAGAACGCAAATTTGCGCAAATTAGAAAACTGCAAATTTGTTGAAACTCACACAGGCAAATTAGGCGATCCACAACCCAGATGTAAATTTGCCCTGCGAATTAGAGTCCGGACCTATTTCCCGCAACACTAATTGAGGTGATGGTGGAGTGAGGTACTCCATAATGTATGCCGTTGGTGCGCCTTCGAGGCATTTAGAACCATAAACCTGAGGAGCAAGATCGTTTGTGGCCGACTTTTGGTGAACGGTGATGCCATACTCAGAAGTGATGAGCTTTACCAAACGAAGGTCATCGGAATTGTCAGTCGAAGCGAGAAAAAGAATGAGGTATGCCATGTGGGATACGCTCACGAAAGGTCAGTCCGAGTTCTCTTTCTGGATTCTCTTCGTGACTGAGAAGTGAGAAGGACGAATAGATCCGAGGAACGTCTGAAACCAGCGGTTTGTGTGGCTTTCGTAGTGAAAAAAGGAGAAGCAACCAGAGAAACTGACATAAAATCGGGAAGCATCAGGCACGGCTCTGCCAGTGGTTCAACGGATGTGTGACTCTCCATCGTAAAATCCCCCTGCTATTGAGAGGGACTTTGAGAGTGTAAAAAATAGACAAGTGGGGGAGAGGAAAATGTAAAGGAAGCATACCAAATATGCAGAGAAATTTCGGTGCGCCGTCTTCGAGGACGAGATCTATCTTCTCTCGGAGCTGAGAGACGTAGAGTTGGAAATCGCGTGCGATTTGCATATACCCATCGCCGCCATTGCCAGGCTCCTTCTTGTCTTCCCGGATGATACACCAGACCCCGTTGATAGAGTAGGAGGCATTCGAAAACCAAGGATTGTCTTTCTGCATCTCGTACGGGGCATATTCCAAGAAGAGCGATGCGAAGCAGTTATCGAATGCTATAATGCGATTCCTCACTGAACACGTGCCCCATTCGCTCGCAACGGCGAAATGCAGCCTGTGTGGCTTTAACGCCGTAGACCTCGTTTGAAATCGGATTCCTGGCTTGGAGCTGGGTAAGAGACATTCGTCCGTTGGACGGAGACATAGAATGGCAGTATCATCTTCCTGTCACTCACTCCAAACACTATGATGGGCATAGTCCGATCTGGATAGGTATTCGCAGCTTCCATCAGCGAACTATAAACCGGAGCATCACATCTAAAAATGTCGTTGATAGTCTCGATGGCCTCCAGATGGATTTGTCCGGCTGATCGAAATTCAGTGGTGGAAAAGTGTACAGAAAGGAACGTACCTTCGTCGAGGCCATGATAGTCAGACTCCGTTGGAGGAACTAGTGGGGATGAGAAGTAAGTACTTACGGAAAGGAGGAGAATATGAGTTCCCATTTCTGACGCTGCAGATCGCCGAAGCAATGTATTTGACTTCATCTCTGAATCGATCCTCCAAGTCATAATTGTCTAGAATTTGAAGAACGACGGCTTTGGCGTCCTTTTCAAGTTGTTTGAGCAGCTGTATCAACTTTTCCCGGTCGTCAGATTCGTACTTCCTACGCGTGGGCCTTGGATTACCTGTAATTGCATCGGGTGTTTGCGTACATTGATCGCTCATGGCGAGTTTACCGTCTTGCCATCTGTCGTGATTATGTAATTAATGCGCTTATAAATCGCCCAATCCTCTTGCCATCGCGATGGTGCACAATGCACATTCCCAAGGGGCTTTCAATTGTGATAGGTATACCCATTTGGTCAGCCCGCTCTAGATTAAGTGTCGGCAGTGGCTTTGATGGAGCGCTTCAAGATCGTCGGGGATTTCCTGCTACTCGCTTTGGTGCTGGTGCGCTCAGGTGCTGTCAGAGATTGGGCGCTTGTGTTGCATTGATTCCCTCATGGTGGGTTGCTGGAATGCTGGAATTGTATGGTTGTTTCACGCTAGAGCGCGATCGTCTCCATGTATACAACAACGAGGCCGACTTTCGCTGGCACTAAAAAATTTCTAGCGGCGCGACAGTGACTTGGACATGAAGGGTTAATTAATGATGTGGATGGTGATCTCGCTCAAATATCATTATCAATGCCATTGCTTATTTTTAGACAACGCCAATCGAGAACGTACTTAGTGGGATAATGAGAATGAGAATGATGTATTAGCTAACTACGGGATAACATCTACTTATCACCGTTGATACGCCTCGTGCGGCAGGGTACCGGTTACCGCCACGGCGGTGAATCAAATCAATATCCCACGGTGGAAGCCGTGTAGTACACCGCTCCCCTTGTTAAAAACCACCCTGCACTGTCGAAAACTGGGCAACGAACGCGAAATTTTGGAACAATGCCGCACAGGGCATGCACGCATATTGACAATCATTTGTCCCTGGAGTGCCGACTGCCCCCTGCGGCAACGAAACCTTTGAAACACGGAAACCTATTATGTACTATGTCTCCATTGTCGGAGATACGAGCGATCCCTCCTGAAAATCTTCGGAACCCCAAATGGAATTTGGATTGCGGGCCGGAGTTCACGAGAAGGCCCCAGATTGGGGAAATTCGCGGAGTGCAAATAAAAAAAGATGAAACGGCATAAGTGTTGGTGGAGGTCCTATTTGTGGTTTATTCCTTTCTCTTCGCTTTCTCCATTGAATTTCTTACTAGATACCTAACAGTTCCCCACCGACACAGAGCTGTTCTGGATCTGTCACAACGCTGTCAATGGTCCCCATTGACACAACCGACTAACACTTACCCATTTGCACCACACGTCTTTGTTCTCATTCAAGCGATAGAGATCACTTACCCAAAGAAATCGGAACCGAATGAAGATTGCCGAGGTGCTGTCTACGTGAAACCTAATACCCTGTTAAGAGTTCCTCGTGACGGGTCGCGTGCGCTCAAGTCTCGATGCGCTAGGATGCGCTACGTCAGTGCATCTAACTCGATAAGGGATTTTTCCCGATCCAGAACAAGCTCAAGAGAACAAAACAAACATATCTCTATTGGACCGACCCCTCATTCCATAATTCGCGTTGCGTAAGTCAAATTGCTATATACTAGCACTGATGAATCGGTGGGTTCCGTGGTCCTGGTTCGTGCTCCCGGGTCAATGCCGTCGAGAAATTAATACATACTGCATCGCTATGGATCTCTCCCTCAAATTTCTTACGGCAGGATGGCCAATACGGACTTTATAAAAATGGCTTCGAGGACCAACATGGAGCCATCCGTTGGCCATCCTACTGGATTCGTAGTGAGTCGATCTTACATGAGTAATTGTACAATACTGATGATATCTAAGACGCAGGAAATTTCCTCACCCGAATTCGCAAATCTGGATGCAGAAGCCCATCCCCTATGCCCTACGCCCGCGCCGACGCCGACGCCATCGATATTCAGATTCAGCATCGCCCTCAAGTCCTCTTCGACTGCGTTTGACGCCACAGCCCCCAAAGTCACACAGTGATATTCCAAACGAATTGTGGCATCTTACCTTCGAATTTCTCGTCCCGTTGGATATTACTTGCCCCACGCACCTCACCTTGGTGCAGGTGAGAGGCGTTTGTCGTTCGTGGAGAGCCATTGCCGAACGATTGATATGGGAGGAAATGAAATCCTTGGTTGCATCCCCGAGATTGTTTAACTCCCCTTCTGACGACTTCCCTCGCGATTTTCCTCGCGAAATTCAATTATGGCTGGAACAGAGCTTCGCGCGTCTAGTCGAAGGCCGTACAGAGCTTCAGCTCGTTACTTTTCATTTCGATGAATGGTATCATCCGGACCAAAACCTTGCAAAGTTCTTCGTCTCTGCCCTCTCAAATTGTGTACGCGCGGAGATCACCATAGACCACTTTCCTGCCTCCACCAATCCCTTTTCTTCATCTGATGTACATGGCATTCGCTCGCTCCCCGCAATTCCGCTTCGCCAATTCTCATTCTCTTCCATGGACCTCGGCATTCGTGATACACTACCTCAACAATTCGACTTTCCCTGGCATTCGCTTCGACAAGAACTGCCATGGTCGCAGCTGACAGACATCACATTGGATTGCGTGCTTTCATATGACGATGCGCTCGTTGTGCTGTTAGCTGCAGTAAACGTGGAGAGGGCCGATTTGGGACGACTCTCATTAACGGGCCTCGGTAGCTCAGCGATGTTCAACATTATCTCCACCACTCTACACACACTTAAAATCAACACAAGTATTGATTTGCGACCTCTGTTCGCGAGGTTGGATCTTCCGGCACTTGAGGATCTCCAACTGGCTGTCTACCGATCTTCGATCTCAAATGCCCCCCAAAACCACATTTTGAACCCCAGCCTGAACGTCCGATGGCATTGTCTCAAGAGACTTTCTCTTCAAAGCGATTTGACGTACCGACAATGTGACCTTAATAGCATACTGCGGCACTGTCGTCAACTCAATCAGCTGGAATGGGAAGGAGACCACTCCGAGTTCAACCACCTTCCATTCGAAGCACTTACGCGACTTCAAGGGTTGATCTTTGTCTCGGACCAAGATGGACACAAACGCCTTTTCAAGAAGATCGGTTTTCTTCGCGACATCACCAAACTCTCCTTATCCCATTATCACGCTCCCCTCGGAGACGACAACCTGCCTAACCTATTGCATATCACAATCGGCGGGCCCATCACCCTTGCTCACCTTTTCCAGATACTCCGATCCCGGAGCCAACGTTTGTTAAGCGGAGACTTTCGCCTCAGCACCGTCACGCGGTTTTGTCCCGCGCCATTGAGATGCGAGGCTTTACAAAGTTTGAAGTTGATTCTCGCCAATGTGCCTTCCTTTCCTTGGAGTAAATTACACGCCCCTCAACTCAAGACCCTCGAAATAAACGTCGGGAATACGGTCCACTCATCAGTGCGTCGCGAAATGGAAGCCTTCAGCTCTGTACATCCTGACACAATTATCTCTTTATCTTAATAACCCCTTTTCCTTGGTTCTCTCTTTATTTCGTATACTATATTCCCATATTGACTCAGATTTTTAATTCCGGGACTCTGTGCGCCCCTAGATTCCTAGGCAAGAGCCCTCGTTGCTGTATGAAGAATAGAAGTACTGTCCGAGCTTCATTCCACCCTAGACTATTACGCCCACATGCCATGAGCTTATAATATTTTCTTCCCTGACCTTAGCCTGGAGAGCTCCTACGTTAGAAAAAAATGTCCAAATCGTAAACTGTACCTCAAATAATCCGAACTGAGAAGTGAACTTGGAAAATATTTTGTTGGAGTTTAGTTTTTTGAGGACTGACAAGAGCCGACATACGAGAAGAAAAAGGCACACCGGCCGAAAATACGACACACTGACAGATATCACGATCCATTCCCAAATACAAAGCCGCCAAAGACCGAGTGGACGCAGTCCACTTTCCTTATTTAGAAAGATATTCCTAATATATTCATGACCTTCAAAATCAAGTTACTCGGAACGGCGTGCGAAGGTTAAAATTTTGGGCGGTGATTCACCAGTAAAATACCCCTTCGGAGGTGTTTTCCGCAACCCTGGATATTTTGTTCCAATCCTCGTGGCCCTTCAGCAGAAAAGTTCATTTGGTGCCTCTCTGTTCCTACGAATTCCACCCTTACTTACATTGGAAAACGGTCAGCCGCGTAGAATCGATTCAAGTTGCATTGGTAAAAAAAGGTTACATGGGTGGTACACAAGTGCGAGTATTTTGAGTCAGACAAGAATTCGCAGAAAGAGACTTTCAGGGTAAAGTGGACCGTGGTACCTCAACGTCGACGTTCGGTTGGTTTCGACACGGCCACGGCATATCGACCCAGACCGAATTGCAATGTTTCATACGTGAGCATCAAGATCGTCGCAAATTGATTGAATACCTTGAAATTCAAGGTGGTCGCACTGCGGCCAATGGAAGGAACTACCGCTTCGTACTTCGTGTTGTTCATGTCGGATAGTAGGTTCAAGAGCGTCTGAGACTCTTTCAACAGCTAGAAACATAAAGGAAAATGGAGATAGATCAGGCGAGCTAGCAAGTCAGCGTTTATCTGGCCACGTTGTGCACGCAGGAATTTGAATGTAGACAAGGCCCTCTCGATTAATACAACTGGATGATCGTCGAAGGATAACTTCGAATACAGTATTAGTGACTTACCGTCCATGCCCTGCTGTAGCTTCTTCAGCTCATCAGCGAGATCCGAGTTGATTAACAAGGGCAATTTCCTCAGGAAAGCAAAATGAGGATCACCAAAGTGATGGGAAAAAAAAGACCATCATTTCTTTGCCTACAGTCGGAACGATGCCAGTAAGGGTAGTGATGCCTGCGATTCGCGTTTCCTCCGAACAGGGCCATCTTCACTGTTTTAAATGCATTTTTCACCTATAATAACGGCGGACCGTCAGATGCAGAAAGATGGTCACTGGATATGAAGAAAACTCACCGTGCGGGAAAGCCTAAAGTGAGTATTATCCTTATCAGCCAAAGGACGTGAAAGAGAAGCAGATAAAACTGACTTCTCCAGAGATGATTCAAGCCTTTCTCGATTTCTTCGAATTTCTTCTCCACCTCTTCTTTTTCGCTCTCGACTTTGCTCTTGAGAGAGTTCTTGAAGTCCGTTACCGCTTGGCCCAGGCATAGAAACCGATTAGAATTCCCTTCTGTTTTGAGTTGGAACGGCTGGAGACCTTATTGTTGACCAGACGACCGAGATTAGGTATCGCAGAACAGAACAAGAAAGTCATCTAAACCTCGATGTACTCCGCTACCATGCCTTTCTTGTCGTTTAAAGGTATGAGAACCGGAAAAAGATCCTTAACAAGAGCTGGGGGGGTGGAAGGTGAGATTGTGTATTAAAACCCATACTAAATACTCGAGGAACCGACCTTCAATCTTGTCGGAAACATCATTCGCATCGCGTTGAAATTCTCGCATGAGCGTCATATACACCTGAATGAAAGGCATCAAGTTTACTATACACCTGGATCTATGAGAGAAGCGGCGTACGTCGTGTAGTGTCTTCCGTTCGTAGATGAATTGGGATGGGTCCTGCAACAGGATGAGGTGCACGCCACAAATAAATGGGCGGGTTTTGGAAAGGCTTATCGATAACACCCGACAGACAAAAATCAGAAGGCGTAGTTCGGTTTCCGTGGTGCTAAGTTGACACTCCAGCAGGTCCTCTAAATTTAGTGCTGGCCACAATTGGCTTCATCGATGATCGCCTCCCGGCAGTGGGAAGGCCACGATTTAGAAAGAGTTATTTTTGGAGAGATGCATTGGTATGGGGGAACACTTTTTAGACCATTAAGTTCCAGAATCTTTTGGGCCGTGGATTTGGGGAATTCAGGATGCGAATGTAAGACATGGCAGTTGGAGGACTTTCAACAGAGGCGGCACATGACAGATGTGGGTGAATCTTTCCTTATTTGCCCGATCTGACACTACTTATGTGGTTCCAACATACCGCATCGTTCTGACACCTCTTGAGGCCAACACGGACTCCCATCGATTCCATTGATTTGTCCATGAAAAGAATCAAAATGGATGACGAGGGATGATCAGTCGCTTCTAGAAACCAAATGACAACTGCCTTGCAACTGACTGCCTGGCCAATCCGCAATTCTCTGCCATGAGGTATAGCTCAGGTTTGGGGTTAGCTCTCACTGAACTTAGGCTTTAATATCGTAAGTACTAACGTTCAAGTTTTCCACGCTACGACGACAGTGCGACTCGGATGTCTTCCGCCTTCACTACCAACCTGCCTGACTACACCGATCCGTCTGCAGCAGATATCATTTCACCTCTGATAAGCACCACATTGGCATTTCAAGAAGGCCTTTTCGACACCAGAGAGGGACTCAAGCGAGTCAATGAAGCCCGTGTAAATGAGCTTCTTTCCCGACTTGTCGACACTGATGAAGTAAGTGTCTCTTTCTGTGCATTTGAGAGTTATGCAAAGCTCTTAGAGATATCTCAAAATTTTGACTGAGTCTCGCACTTCAGGAACTGACTTGTACATTGCCATTCAAAGTATGTACATTCATTCAGTTACTCCGCTACCCATGATATTTAATGATTTAAATAATACGGTGTTGTCGATTCTAGACTTCACGGAAGTTGCCATCCCAATTTTGCAGGACGCCAGAAACCCCATGGAGGGAAGAGTTTCAATTGTCAAAGGCTTCGCGTACAAGGTACTTTCGTTTCGCGCTTAGTGAAGGACATCCCCACCCAAAGAATAACCCAGATAGCCGCTTCACCGCAGAAAGATTTCCAATCTTATGATAAACAAGTAGAGGCGTTAAAAGACAACCTGCAAGCCCATTACACTTTTCCTCTTTTGACCTTTCTGATAGATAGGCTGCGGACAGGGGCGAACTCGTAGCGGATCTCACGGCCATCGAGGCTACCCTCAAGAATCAGTAAGTACATTTTGTGACTCGTACTTTGCCTGGCTAAGGATGCCACCACTCCTAAGATCCAACGAAGAGGTATGCGACGTCCCATGTCGTTAGTGCTCGCTAACTCCTGTAATTTTCTAACCAATGAAGTCACTATCACCGGCCGGTAAGGATATATTTTGTATTCCTCCAAGCCATATTCTAAGCAGATTGAAGACACTGATTCAGTTTCTCCAGCAAAATACACGTCTAATGAGTCCCCACCCCCACTAACCCATCAACGGCATCTCGACTCAATTGTCATCGTCAAATTTCTCGCATCGGTAGTAGGTTGGTTTGTCTCTCCTAATGGTTTGTCGCAAAGCTCCTAAAATTCGGATTCATTCACTAACCCAGGCTGATATGGACAGACGCAAAGCCCCTCTCACCAGACCGTCGGTGATGCCCACACCTACGTCTTCCCTGGTCGATGAGGCAATCTTGAAGGGTATCTCTGCCCTGGTCATTCTCTTTTCTGGTCTCGACGGAAAGCTAGGGCATTTTGGCGTGATATGGGAAAAGGTGAGGTATTTAGTAATATCCTTCAAGCGTAATCTCATTTCTTTCCTAGCTCGTTGCCGATTCAGTGCTTATCTGTCTCGTGGCGCTGGCGACCAGGATGTAAGCGTCAACTCGCAGCTTGACATAAACCAACATCTAACAAGATGATGCAGGTGATTGGCAACAGAGTCCAAGCGGAAGTTGGGGTTTATGAGAAAATCAAACAAGCTCTGGACGATTTGTGGACGATTACTGTTTACGAACCAATGGGAGATTCGACTTACGAATCTGTAGACGCCAAATTTCAATAAACTAGCTCTATCGTCTCTTCACAGTGGTCAGCTTATATCGTGGATGGATTTCCTTGTCTATGTACTCGTTCCATGCAAGCTGTGCGTAGATCTTGAGCTTGATCAGGCGGACTTGTTTCATGATTACTATTGGAGCATGATCCTTGCATCTTCATACTTACTCAATCCTGACAGAACTTAAAAACACGGGGAGGGCTCTTGGCGGCAGCTCGACATCCTGTATGCATCGTGCATCACGAGTTCCGTTTTATTTTAACTAACTTACATGTAATCAGGAATGCATCTAACTATACTAGTAATATTAATTTACATCATCCGCGTTGGCGCCAAGTTGGCGCTCGTCTCAGATGCCTCAAAAAGCACACCCAATTTCGTGGCGCTTGCTCAAATTCTACGCGTATACTAGATACATAAAGTAAGTCAGAAGATGAATGAACACCCACGGTACAATGCATTTACTCACTGACTCTCACTGCTGGCTTGTTTACATTTGAGGAGTCGGACCCCACCCGAATTCCAATGAACCATTGTTGAGGACTAATCTGCATGCTGAATCGCTACTTTGTCCTCCGTGGCCTTCAAACTTGTCGACTCAAAATACTTGAACTTCATTTTTCAACCTTCCACTACTCACTTCAAACTTGAGCAAGGGAGATACTTCCTCAGGGACTCGTCAAGGCAGAACACCAGTTGCCCCAGCCTATCGATGGGAAAGCCTCCTCCGTTACACGGCAGGGGTTGCCGCATCGAGGACAGCTAAAAACTTAGTCCAATATGTTTATCACTATTTTAAATATTTTGACAATTTAAATTTCAAGTAAAAAATACTCTTTTATTCTAAGTGCAGGGGAAAGTTGTTTGGTAACAAAGATCTTCTGTAGAAAGGGCTCCAATATGGAAATATATGGCAGGGGCATGTCCCAAAGACTTTAAACAAGGCTTTAAATCTTGGTCAAATCCAATACTTTTCCGGAGATAAAAAGTACAAAGCGCTCAGAGACTTTCAATTCTCATGATTTTTACTACAGAATTTAATATTTAAAATATTGAATTCTACTTTGGAATAAGTTTTTAGTGGTCCTGAATGCGGTAACCCCTGCCGTGTTATTGATCTGAGATCATGGCCCAGGTTATTGACACCACTGCAGCATTCCGGGCCCTAGCCTCATTCGTACTCCGTATTCTGAACCAGCTGGGCATTGTCAACATGCAGGCAGATGCTCGATAGGCCATAACAGTGAAACTGAGTCTGAAATGAAGAATGGGATTTCCTAATGTCATGGCATTTAAATCGAGTCCCTTTTGGAAGATTAATCTCATCGATTGCGCAGCATTTGTCTTCCTAAATGAATTCACAGAAGGCAGAACTAGAAAGACATGCGGCCACCTGTTGTGCATGCAACTCGCCCAATCTCAATTGGGATTCGGGAGTGTGCAATGGAACTACCAAAATCAGGAATACTTTATACGGTTCTTCACATCGTGGAAAGCATTGAATTGTCTCTTATCTGGTGCAGACGATGATGATATGCTTATCGAAAGTAAAAGATGGCCGTCGATAAACTTTCATTCTACTTTGTCCCTGATTTCACACTCTAATGTTCATTCTGACCACGCAGCCTTCAATCGTTTCCGACTCTTTCCCGAGAAATGAGTGCCGAAATCCTCCCTCCCCCTCCGAACTATGTTAGCCTTGGGGGTCACCCTAGTGATACCATCAAGGCCAATAGCCGTTCAGTCACCGAGGAGGTTCATGGAAAACTTATTGCCTACCTCAAGACGATGGCTCAAGACGTCATCATCGACGACATCCTGAGGTTGTCTGGTATAATCACATTCATCGAGGATGGTTGTGCAATTGTTGCTTCTCTGTCTATCTATAGCGATCTCAAAGCGATCTACTCGTTGCAAGCAGCAGATGAGGGTATGTTCCATTTGTCGGAAGGGGCTATCAATAGTGATCAACTCATGGCGTAGGCGTTGCGGCCTGTCGTCAACTCCAGCCTCCAGCTACTCCACTGGCTGGTAATGATTATTCCTATACAATGCTGATGCGTGCACCCTATATGAGGGGCTCCCAGTACTCTTCAGAGATAGCACCAGAGCGAGCTACGCCCACTCAACTCAAAAGTGAACGGTAAGTCTCCTCCCAGAAACCCCTTAGCCTCATGACTAAACGTCCGGCGACACTAGACCATGAACGAAAAGGTTGATTGGAAAAATCTCTCTGGCGACTGGCACAACCAACTCGGCTCGAAGATGACCCTGATCGTAGACGAGGACGGCGGTCTCCGCGGGAAATACAACTCTGCCGTTGGGGAGGCTGAGGATTTCTATATCCTCACCGGGAGGTTTGATGCGTGTCCGCCATCGGACAACTTGAAGGGCATCTCCGTCGGCTGGGTGGTGACATATCGCAACCGCAAGCTCAACGCGCATTCTACTGCGACCTGGAGCGGCCAATACTTCAGCGATGGTGATGAAAGGATCCTCACCCACTGGCTGCTGACTTCGAGTACCGCTCCGAG
>Ga0307517_10007684_pt1 | contig 15669 bp, 8 predicted proteins | sample 23_EM_MG_FD_194515 | JGI IMG/M metagenome (GOLD analysis project Ga0307517, IMG submission 194515) | Populus trichocarpa ectomycorrhiza microbial communities from riparian zone in the Pacific Northwest, United States - 23_EM | ecosystem: Host-associated > Plants > Roots > Unclassified | place...
TATAAATCTTACCCGTATAAATTTCTTTCCTCTCTAGCACTCATAAATGTTATAATATCTTATAAAAATAGTTAAAATCTAAAAAAGATCAAATAAAAAGGTAGGTTATTTAATGATTATATATATATATATTTTAAAAAAAATCATCCAAGAAAATCACTTTTAAAAAATCACTTGAAATAATTTAATTTATTATTGATTTGTTTCATCTAGTCGACTGTATATTTAATGCTAGTTAGAAGATTTAAACTTAAAAGGTAAAAAAAAAGAGTAAACCTTCTCAGAGCTCATTTGTTTTTGCATTTGAAAAGAACTTTTGAAAAAAAAATATTTTTTTTTAATTTAAGTTATTTTTTTTCAGATCATTTTGCTGTACTGATGTCAAAAAAAATAAAAATAAAAAAATATTATTTCGATGTATTTTTAAATGAAAAATACCACAATATCATACAGAATCTTAATCAACAAGTCTCCATGGTAGAGTGAGTTAACAATTATCATTAGCAATTATATATTAAATCACAAGTTCCCAACAAAATAGATATAGAACCATTGGTTGAACCGATGACTGAGCCCCTTATCAAGTCTCATTTTAAACTAGAAGGGTCATATAGGACCGAAGTGGGGCATTTATGAATCTATAGGGATAGAAATGAAGTTTGATCCCAAAATGAAAATTGAAATAGAAAGAGATTAACCCGACAGTAAGTGGGGTATAAATATAGGATTACATATATTCCAATCACCTTGAAGCTCGGGGCTGTCTACCTTCTCTCCTCCCCAGGAATAACCAACTCTTAAAGATATACCATTATTCTGTCAAAGCCGTTTGTCTCTCTGCATCTTGCCTGTCTTTCTTTCAACAACCGAAACATGTAGCCAAGTTTCTTGGATTCTGAAGTTTCTCATTTCTGGGTAATTTACAGCTAGGAATTGATTGAAGGACCCTTTTCTTTTGGTTCTTTTCAGTTGAGGCTAGAAATCCAGAAATCATAGTGCTTAATGGCTTTGGAAGGTGAGCTCTTCTCATTTTCCTGGGAATTTCTCTTTTTGTAATTCTGTTTCTTTGGTTGTGGAGACAATGAAGGTGAGAAACGAATGATGATAGCTTTATTCGGTTCGGGCTTTTGCCTTTCCTTACCAAAAAGCAAGCTTTTATTCTCTATCTCTCCCTCCCTGCCTTTCTTTTCTTCTTCCCCGTCTGTTTTCACAGGAACCAAACGAAAGGGGTCAAAGGTTTTTGTTTTCTTTTTTAAATTTAATGTTCTTGTATGTTGGCTTTTCCATTTCCTTCTGTTTCTTATTAGTTACAAAGACAGGGTTCCTCTTCTGAAAAGTTGTCGTTTCATGTTGTTGCATATAATGAGCCAGAGAGTGAAACCGAAGAAAGCCCAGAAATGGAAACAAATGATGACATGACCAAGAAGACAGAGCCCCCCATCCTTGAAGACCCTTCACCAAGATGTGTATTGGAGATTCCTATTTCAGGTACGGACTCTGATCACAGCAGTAGTAGCAGCAGCAGCAGTTGCAGCTCAGGTTCAACGGAGAAATTAGTCCCTGAAAGAACGGGGATCTTACGAGAGAGCAATGGTATTCAATGGAAACAAATACTTGATTCATTTAAGAAGAAATCAGTGAGGAGGTTTTCAGTGATTCCATTGATTTCAACGTACGAAACTATTGCCAGGAAGAATTTGAGAAGGAAATTGGCAAGAATCCAACATTCTGCTGATGTCTTTATTGATTGTGAGGGCATTATGGCGCCTAAACCTTCATGGAGGAATTTTGATTATCTAGAGCTTGAGGCTGCTACTGATAATTTCAGCTCTGGTGAGCCCTTTTTGGTATTTTCAATTTTTCTCATACGCATACATATCTGCCTGCCTACATAATTTTCTTTTCAGTGCCACCACTTTGATACCAGGCTTAATTGTGCTTCCAATTCCACTAGTTGAAACATAATAGTAGCCGCTTTAAAGAACTTTTTCTTGTTTTTGGAGGTTGCTTTCTTATTTTAGAGACATAAATTTCAGAATTTATCTCATGGGCCAAGGTTTAAGAGTCAGACTTAAGATCATATTTGACAGGAATGGGATTTTGCCCCCTAAATAATGTGATTTCTTGAACTTGTCCCTTCTATTAGGATTTCTTTGAGAAATTGATAGAAATGCCCTTAAAAATCACCTCAATTCCTCTCTTTTCTCTGTTAGTTAACATGCTTTCCTTAGTTGGTTGAGGAAAGGATAGGAATTGGGAAAGTTTTTTTTTCAGATTTCTCCGTCGATTTCTCATTGGAAATCTAACGGAAGGGATATATTCAAGAAGTCATAGTGTTTGGGGGGAAATCAGATATTTTTGTAGTTTGGAGGGGTATTTGTTTTTTCGCTCAAATTTAGGGGATATTTTACAATTTAGCCTAAAAACAAACTAAAGGTTACAAACTTACAATCCATTGATTTTCTTTATTGAATGGTATAATTGAAAGTGATGGAAAATACAAGTACTTGCTGATACATTTTCAAGAAAAGAAAACAAAAGGATGATTTACACGTTTGAATTTTTGAACGAGATAGCCTCGAACCTCGAACAGTCAATGCCGCCTGTGACTGAGGAAAATGATGGTGGGACCGAACTTCTTGACCTCTCACCTAGCATTAAAATCAAGGCAGCCATGTACTTACTTTACAATATCCTCGATGACTATGGCAATAAGAGTCAGCGTTTTAGGCAGGCAGGCAGGGAGGGAGTTTTGGATAGACACGGACATATGAATATAGCTCGCAGATGTTTTCTACAGCTTTTCTTATTAGTTGCAGACTATCCCAGTTTAGGAACTTAAGAAATAAATCCAGTAGTGATTGACAAATTAAGCTGATTTTTACGTGTCCAAATCCACGTTGATGAACATTGACGTTGCGTAAATGACTAGTTGATGGATCATAAATCTAAATTTCAGGTTTAACATTCATCAGATCCTGGCAAGGATTGTGAATCATTTATAGCTTACCAGCAACTTAAAAATGTCAGTAAAAATCTTGATGCATATAGGATCGGAGTCTGTATGCAGGGGATTTATTGATATCGAAATCAACATCATTGAATAATTCTTACGATTCTAATTATCCATCAAATATTCACAGAGAATTTGATCGGGGAAGGAGGTCATGCAAAAGTGTACAAGGGATGCTTATCTGACGGCCAGGTTGTCGCTGTAAAGAAGCTCATGAAAACTGAGAAGCAGGAAGAGGACAGAGTTGGTGATTTCTTATCAGAGCTTGGGATTATTGCACATATAAATCACCCAAATGCAGCTAGATTGCTTGGTTTCAGCATTGATAGTGGTCTGCATCTTGTCCTTGAATTTTTACCACATGGCAGCCTCGCGTCAGTGCTCCACGGTGCCGTCTCTAACTCTATTCTTAACAAAATGTTGTGCATTTGTGACCATCAAGTTGCAGGATTTACTAGCATCTAATTTTAATTATCGCATTCTTATAAGGAGATATTCATCATTTCAGGTGGATCAGATTGTCTAGAATGGAAGAAAAGGTTTAAGGTGGCTTTAGGAATAGCAGAAGGACTTCAGTATCTCCATCATGATTGCCCAAGGCGCATTATCCATAGAGACATCAAGGCCTCGAACATATTGCTCAACGCAAATTTTGAAGCTCAGGTGCATTTTCAATTCAGCATGTATTGTAATCCATCTCCATCTTTTCTTGTAGGGAATGATTTGGTTTGTTCCTCAGATTTCTGATTTTGGATTGGCAAAGTGGCTTCCAGAAAACTGGATTCACCATATTGTCTTCCCTATCGAAGGCACATTCGGGTGAGGCGTTTGCAACCACTCCAGTAATTTATTGCCAGCATTCTGATCCATTTCACAAATTAAGTTTAATATGCATACATATATTCTGTCTTTTTAAACTAGAAAACTAAATTTCAGATACTTGGCTCCTGAATACTTTATGCATGGGATTGTTGATGAGAAGACCGATGTATTTGCTTATGGGGTTCTGTTACTTGAGATCATAACAGGTCGCCGTGCTGTTGATTCAAGTAGACAGAGCCTTGTGATGTGGGTAAGATCCACTCATGCAGAGTCCCTTGTTTTCAATATATATATATATATATATATATATATCCCCATGTCAAATTATCCTTGCACTGGCAGATTTTTATAACCATTTCTAATCATTTTGCCTTGACTGCATATATTTTCTATCACAGTACTGTTAAAACCACTTGTATTTTCAAGAAAGCTTTGACAACATGTATAAATGTGTATTTTATGCACAGGCAAAACCATTGTTGGAGGCAAATAATGCTAAAGAACTAGCTGATCCCAGGCTGGGAGATGATTATGATCCCATTGAAATGAAGCATGCCATGTTTACGGCTTTGATGTGCATTCACCACTTACCCAATACACGTCCACAAATGATCAGAGTATGAAATCTGCTTTATATCCAGTCTTATATATATATATATATATAATCATACAAAATTTAGGAATTAGCTAGAAATATTATTCTACACTTCCTTTACTTACATCCATGTGAGAAGAGAAGTTCCTACACTAGACCCCTCCAAGATTTATACATGTTTCTGAAACAAATATCGGAAAGTTTAGGTGGTGCAGCTCTTGAGGGGCGAGGGAGCACCTGTGGAGTTCAAGCAGAAGACGAATGCAGGGAGGGCAGTCCTTCTGGATGGCTGTGACTTGCAAGATTATACTTGTACTACTTACCTCAAAGATCTCAATCGTCATATGCAACTTGTGATGGAGTGATGCTGGTCTAGTTACTTTTAAGCCATTGTTACTTGTGCTGCCGCCGATTTTCGGCTGTTCTATGCGAAGGCAAATGTCTAAATGCCCTTCTCTGTGTGGGTGAAAAAATCAATATTTTCACTTCGTACTGTCTCTCTGTACAGGGTTCTAATTAAATCCCAAATGGATGCTTCGTGTTTGGCATAAGTTTATGGAGGCCTAGAAATAATAACCACTTCCCGTACCTATTTATATGCTCAAAAAAAAAAAATTAGCTGAAAAAACATCTTGCAATAGTTTTAAAATAAATTTTCTATACCTTTAAAATATAAAATACATGGAGATATAACATTAAAGTTTATATTGTATTTGTTTTTTTCATTCCGATAATAATAATTAAACACTATCTTTGATTAGAAACAAGGTATCCACGATGAATTCAAGAGATTCTTGAAGATTCTAATTTGATTTATTTATTTGTGATTTTGGAAATGCTTGTAAGTATGGTTTAAAGTATTTTTTGTTTGAAAATGCATTAAAATTATATTTTATTATTATTTTAAAAAAATTACTTTTGATATCAAAATAATCTAAAGGAATAAAAATAATTAATTTAAAATAAATTAAATTTTAAAAAAACATAATTTCAATAAAAAAAAACATATTCTTTTCGATTCCTTGTTATTTTTTTTTATATAATCCAGGGTGTCCAGGCCAGCGTATGCGTATTACGATTAATTTTCGGATCCACTGAACATCCTACAAGTTCAAACGGTAAAACATTACGGGAATGACAGATATATATATATATATATATATAAATGAAAACCATTTAAATATCCCACCAGCCTAGCCGCCAAGCAAAATTGGCCGGCAATGTCGTAAATGCTGTACTCTGCTATGAATCTAGCGAATGAGAAATTACTCAACAGGCTTACGAAGGAATTTGTGGAACCATCTTCAAGAAATTATATATAGTTTTTCAATTAATTTCCTAAAAACATTCCCCACAATATACATTTAAGGATATATATGAAAAGTATTTTCAACTCAATGTTTTTCTTTTATCCTTTTTTCATTATCTCAAATCTTTTTTTTCCCTCCATCTCTTTTTTATTGGATCATTTTGATTTTTTTGTTAGCAAAAATATTTTTATTTGTAAAATTGACTTTGATAAATAACAAAATGATATTTAAAATAATTAAAACTTGCGGTAATACAACACAAGAAAAAAAATACATTTTGTTATGGTTTACAATAATTACCCGTTGTTTTTTTTTTAAAAAAAATTATTATTCACCTAACTTTATTGATATTTTATTTTAATTGGGTTTATATGGAGTTTTCAGTGTTAATAATAGATTCCAATATTAAATTAGTACTCAATTTAATAAAATAAAATAAAATAAAATTTTATTAATTCAATGTAATTCAAACTTTTAAAATCTAATTTTAATTTAAAATAAATATTTATATTTTTCCAAAAAATAATATCACGCAACATCCTCACCCCTAGCATACATAGAATGAAAGAAATTCCATGTGAAAAAAACACATAATTGCAAGTTTGGCGTCCCATTGACAATTTGACAGTGATTGCTAATGACGGTCGTCAGTTTGATATAACAGAGTTCGCAGGATTCTATGGAAGGTCGAAGATTTGACAGTAGTTTTCCACCCATAAGTTAATGACCAAGCTGAGGCCACAAACAAAGCTATATACTACAAGGGCTGCAAAACAGATCCAAGTGTTAAAAGAGACAACCTCCTGAAGTGATGATATGGGCATTTAGAACGACAACAAAACAATATAGATGAGCGGCGGCGGCGGCACGAGCTCGTAAAGTTGGAGAATATTCAAAACCTTCCCACAACCAGATGGATCTCCTTCATCATTAATGAAACAGGTCTTATCTAACACCCACTTAAAAGAGTCGCATACAAAATCCAGCATCCTGCCATAACTACAACTATATTAAACCAAAAAAACCTCCTATACCTTTACCAGTCCAGCACCAAAAGTTAAGGTAAACATTAGGGTAAGGTGGGTCAGCTAAAGTTTTCAGCTAGCAAGCTAGCTAGAAGCTCCACCAAAAAGTGAAAGTTTGTTGCTACTGCATGTTAACTGAATTTCTGATGTCAAAACTGCAATTTGGTCAATAAGTTTGGTGAGGCCATGTAAAATACTCAGCTGTTTGTGGCAAAGTAGTCATTGCAGTTGCCATGGATGAGGTGGAACCGGAGGAGTCAGTTGCTGCGAAATTGTTGGTGGTTTGGAGGTGGTGGACGAGGTTGTGATGATAAAGCGCCGTGGAAGCATCAAATGTAATACCACATGGGACTGCAGTAGAAGCTGGCTGAACAGCAGCAAAACTGATGTTGTTGTTGGTGCTATAGCTGTTGCACCGCGGCTGGGGCTGGTGGTTGTCGCTTACATTTGGTTTATGCTCGGCATCTAGTGAGGTCTTTAAGCGCTTTGCTGCTCCACCAACTGGAAGAGCACTCTTCATGATGGCTTCAACATTATATCGGTTCATCTCAAAATTGGTCACTGCATTCAGACCCCTAAACTTTATGGCAGCTATATCATACGCCTCAGCTGCTTCCTCTTCTGTGGCTGTTGCCATTTGAAAGATCAGGTGACGCATATTAATTCAGGAAAAACTTTATTACCATACCATCTCATAGTTAACAAAGCATATTGAATGCATAGAGCTGACAAGTCGAATGAAAAATCATATTAGGTTTAGAAATCAGATATGTTCATGTTTCTGCCCTTGAGGAAATGCAAAGATACTTTATAGACTACATTAAATCAAATACAATAATTGTGTATGCAATCAATTGTTTGTGCGAGCAGTAGGGAGCAAGAATCTTGCTCATGCTTATGATCAATTACAATAAACTCCTGCAGAAAATTTTGAAACAAGAGTATGATGACCATCAATTTACTTAGGAGAAGAATTAACCCTTACCAAATGTTCCAAGGTAGAGATCCTTGTTTCCAGCTACACGGCCTATCCTCGCTTGCCAACGACCCTGTTGATGATGCCTGCAAAACATATATGATATATAAGCAGATGCTGCCGCTGGCTTGTATATGATGCAAGCTAGCATTATGAGATCAAGAAAAAGAATTTGCTATTAGAGAGACTGAAACCTTGTGACACCCCTGTAAATAGAGGCTCCCCGTGAAAAACCACTACTCTTCCTGCAAAAACAAGGATAATTTTTCTTGATAATCTGCAGGTACATCAAAAAGAGCAAGGAAGAAACCAGAGTTAGATTTTGGCATACCTCCTCAATGAGGCAATGAATTCTTGCTTGGACACATACTCCATATCCTCCAGTTCTTTAGTATAATTCGAAACCTGCCAGCGACAGATATGCCAACTTGCTTCAATAACTAAACAAGTATACCCTAAAGTCTACATATATTCTCCTGCCGAGGAGAATGAATCAATAAATAGAAAGCATAAGCATTACAGGGCAATTGGTGGTTGCAGTTGGACCCCAGTATTTTAGAGCTGCCAAGTCATAAGCTCTAGCTGCCTTTTCTTCCTTATCATACCCACCTGATAAATTAAAAGAATAACGTACAGCAATCACTATGTCTGTTATTTCTGAAACCGTATAAATGAGTGCTAGAAAATAGCAGCTTGAAGATGAAAATAAATTTGAGAGGAGTTAATTAGCTTACCTAAGTATACTGTAGAGAACATATCGAAAGGTTCGAGTATAGTGGCAGCCACATAGCAGGATTCCACAGTTCATGCAAGAGGAGAGAGAAAAAAGTTCAAGGAAAGAATTTTAACGTGGGAAACCAAGCATAGTCAAAAGTTTCAGCGTGAGCTTCTTCCTCCACGCAAGAAAAAATTAAATAAAGCAAGAAGCATGTCTCTGCATGTGACTGTCTCTGCAGAAAAGGATCGTTACTGTTCTACATTAAGAATTTATTAATGGTCTAGCTAGCTACTAGTAGTTAGCTGTTTATCAAGTGTATGTTATACTTTCTTCATGTAGAATAAGTCCAAGTCTGAATTTGAACACGCTCCAAGAATCAAACCCCAAAAGGGTAACTTTGAACTACAATTTCTAATTACTTGAAATCCAAAATAAAAATTCCTGATCCAACATTTTTCCCAAGGCACTGCCACTGTGTGATTGTGAATGAATGGATAGGCCGTGATGCCAGACACCAGCTTTACTAAAAAGTGGAAGTGGCCAAAATTTTCATTGAAAAGAAAAGATATATTTCAAGTTGAGAAATGCTGGTGGTCTAGTCAAACCTAGACACTAAGCTGCTACTTGCTGCAGGTAGCTGAGAAAAAGAAAAGAAAAGAAAGCAAAAGTAAGAAAAAAGGCAGCTGCAAGGCATATCCATTGATGTGTATAACGCCTGAGGCATGGTGAGTATGTGGACGTGGGTCGTGTCAAACAAACCTAACCTTGCAGCGGCTAGGGGACCCAGATGAGAGAAGAAAGAGAAAGTCCAAAAATTAACAAAATGGCGGCACATCTGATCAAATCAATCACATAGTTGATAAAAAGAAACAAAAGTAACAGTTTGAACATTTTCCTTCCATTACATAACACACACACACACACACACACACACACACATAATCCTCAGTCTATCTATCAGATTGTGGTCCACACCCAGTAAACTAAGGAAAACGGGTGTGGCTCCCCTTGAAATCTGAATGGATGCAATCCAAGTTTCTTTTCACTTCACTTCTACTCCTGATTCATAGTATAAAACCCAGGCCCTTTACAGGAACTGATATATACACACACACACACACATATATATGTATAGAGGGAGGGAGGGAGGGAGATGACCTTGACGCCCTTTTCTAGCCTGACCCTCTCTCCTACAGCTGTTATCCCATAGATGCGCTTCATATCTGCCTGTCCATCGATGTCTGCAGCAGCAGGAAAACCAAAAAAATATTTCTCACAAAACTAGTTTCATTATAATTAACGATTCGAAGAAAAGCCTGATCTTAATGCTTCAAAGAAAAAGAAAAAGAAAAAGAAAAAGAAAAAGAAAAATAAATAATTAATGAACGAAAGGAGATTAATTAATGCAGAAATTTCATTGTTAATTACCTGGTAACTCCTCTGTAAATAGAAGTTCGCTGACCAAAGGTGTCAGCAATCTTTTTAGAGCAATCGTTGTCAGCAGAAACAATAGCAAGCTTCTCTGTTGAGCCACCCTGATTATTGCTAGTATCATTATTCACCCCAAGTGACAAGGCCGCATTATTAGAGAACCCCAACTCGTTCCCAGTCGACTCAATACCACCAACCTGTGTGGGAGCTATTGAAGCCGAGTCATCAACCTCTGAGCCTGAGTTAGTCGAGAAGGCTTGGAACCCAGCAATAGCTTTAAGATCTTGTTGCTCGTTGAAGTAAGCCGCTGCAGAGCCCTGATGATCATAGATGTGGGTCAAGGACGAGTCTTGGGTCTCTGTCTGGCTATTATCCGAATATCGAACATTAATAGATGATGAAGAATCTCCAAGAAAATCCTCCAGTTTTGGGACTTGTTGGTGTGGAGTTTCTGGGCCTATAAAGCTTGTCAGAATATTAGAGTTCTCTGCCATTGTTGTGGTCGTGACTTGTGATTCTTTGGGGTGTGCCCAGCCTACGCAGTAAACAATAGTAATCTTCATCAAGCTCTAACCATACACAAGGACGGCCTCTTGGGACTTGCTAAAACAATTTACAGGTGCAACTACAACTAAACTAGTAGCTAACTCATAAATAAACAAAAATGAAAACTTCTTCCTCCCCATATTTCTAATCGTATGCTTTTAACCAAGCAGAAAAGAGCTACATAATTAAAGAAGGAACAGTATCAATTCACGCACATTCTTGTTGAGTGCAGAAGTGAGCTTAAACGTAACTAGCAGACTAATACACAGCATATACGAAGAAACAAGAGATAATCAGTTATGGAGTAAATCTCTCTAATCCCTCTGCACTTTCCCAGCAACCAAACACAAGTTGAACATTTCCTTGTTATGATATCTATAAATGGATGAACTTTAAAAGATAAACAAACATGTAAAAGGAAGAAAAAGGAGAAGGGTTATACGTACCATCAGCATAGAAGTTATCGAACAAATAGTGAGGAGAGGCAGAAGAGGAGCTCTCATAAGACATGAACTGAGATTCAGATGACCTCAACATTTCCATTGGAGAGAGTGAAAAAGAAAGCCAGTTAGTAGCTGGTGCCATTATTAATTTCCTTCTCTCTCTCTATCTCTCTCTTTTCTTTCTGGTTTGAAAAGCAAAACAAATAGTAATCCCTTTAAAACTCAAACAAACTCCACATAAAAAACAATTTTTTTCTCAGGAAACAAACAAAAAGAAAACAACTTTACCCTAAGAAAAACCAAAACCGAAAATTTACCTCTTAACTGTTACTTGCTCAGAAACACCCACATCCCATGTCTAAAGGACGATAGTCGTCACGAAGCTACTAGCTAAGCAAAATACCTACTAAAAAGAAAGTGCTTTAAACTCAATCTTTTTATCTTTATTTTTTGGTTTTCATCAAGAGATCGTTTAAACTGAAGTTTGATGAGCTCCAGCTAGCTGGGGCTAGAAATACAATGCATGCAACAACCCAGTATTTGTGATTTGGTGGTGTCTCTATATGGAGAAAACACAGAAAGAGAAGGGAAGAGAAGGAGGTGTCGATAGCAATCGCAGGTGGACATAAATAAAGGAAGTGTTGAGCGGTTTAAGGCTTTAAGCTGCCAACCGGCGTAAAACCAGAGAGGTGCTAGCTAGAGACAGGCAGACAGAGCTACTGCTTTTCTTTTTATATTTTTAACTTATGTGTGTAATAAACTAACATTTAATAGTGGTCCGGAGATTTCAGCTACTAAGATTTAGTACTTTTTGAGAAAAATGTGAGCCTAAATTTAGAAACATTAAAACTTTTTGTTATTGTTCTCTTCCATAACGTTTTCTTGGTGTTTCAGACATAAAATAAGAGATATAAGAGAAAAAAATATTTTTTTTATTTTTGTTTTTAAAAAGATAAAAATTAACTTTAAAACTATCTTCATCTCTCTAATTAAATATATTTATGTTATTTCTATATTTATACTTTATGTCCTAAAATATTTATCAAATATAATTTTAATTTAAATATTAAAAGAAATGGATAAGATACCATCAAAATATTTAGCTGGAGGAAGGATATGATTTTAACATGTTATTCAAGTTTTAATTGTGTTTAGATAAGTTTTAAAATGCATTCAGGTTTTAAAAAATATTAATAATAATAATAATAATAATTTTTAATAATTTTAACATGTTAATATAAAAAAAATTAAAAAACTTATTTTAATATATTTCAAAACAAAAAATATTTTTAAAAAACATATTCGACTGTAATACTCAATTGGACAGCCTATCACTAATTGAACTAGTCAAATGCTCTTCAAAAACCCCACTTTGCTCAAATTAGATAAATAATTTTGAAGTTAGGATTTATGATAATTTATTAAAATCTTTTAAATCAAGTTAATGTAAAAAATGTATCTTTAAAATTATATAAAATATAATGATTTAACCTTGATTAATATAGAAACTAATTTAAAAATACCTTTATTATAAAAAAAAAATCCTCAGATCCTACGTTGGAAAAATATTAATAATACCACTTTTGAGCAAGTAGTTGAGAAGAGAGTGAGGGGGGAGAATTTCCGGCTCTGCGGTGTAGAAATTTTGTCTGGAAACAGTGCCGCGAAAGATCCGGACTGGCGGAAGCAATTTTGAGAATTTCCCTCTCTTTGTGTTTTCTTTTCATTTTACCAATTTGACCTTGGTGAGTGGTGTATTTCTTTTCGTTATTTATTTATTTATTTTGTCTTATTTGCTGATTTTCTTACACTTGTCTTCCATGCACTTTTCATTATTACAAGGTGTTAAAAGAAAGTTGTAAAGTTGGTTTTTAAAATATTTTTTTATTTTTTTATTTTTTTAATATTAACCTATTAAAAGAATAAAAAAATAATTAAAAATTAAAAAAAATTAAAGATTGGCAAAATGGTGGTGCCACCGTTTGTGTTAGACAGGGGCTTTGTGGGTGGGATGGATTTTAAATGGACATGATATTATCCAAATCCAATTTGGAGATCAAATCCTAATTGAGTGAATTATAATTTAGTCCCTATATTTTTTTATGATTTTTTAAATTAGTACATTTAGTCTGGAAAACAATGAATTATAATTTAGTTCCTATTTTTGTGATGATTTTGTAAATTAGCTCCATGACCAAAGCTGACTATTAATTCTTAAAAAAAAAATTAAATTACCCTTTTCAGATGCTTTTTTTTTTAAAACGGTGAATTTGATTACGAGTGAAGGGTATTCTATACAATTTGTTTAGTTGACTAAAATGTGAAGCAATGAAATATGTTTGATATTTTAGACAATGGCATTGTCTATATTTTGTGGCTGTGCTGTGTTTTCTTTTAAAAATTATATATATATATATTCTGATACGTTAGTGTTATAAATAAATTTTAAAAAATAAAATATATTATTTCAATGTATTTTTTAATTAAAAAACAATATCAATCATAGTTTTAAATATACTCGAACGGTGCTAAAGTTGTTTTTGCAAATCCCCTTATTGTCGATTTATCAAAAGTCTAGTATTCATATAGTTACCTCGAATAAAAAAATAAGAGAGATGTTGACTATACTAGAAATAAACAATCTTGTGTCATAAGAATAATAGCTGTCCATTATATAAATCAATAAAGAAAGATAAAACTGGTCATTAATTAGTAAAAATTATCATTAATAAGTAAAAATAGCTGAGGTTAATTATAGATCATTGACTTAGAAGATCAAAATTCAGTGATCAATTAAATTCTATATAAAAAAGTAATAAATAACAAGATAACCGATGAATATTACAAAATTAGCGAACTTGCTATATGCTTCCGCTAAAAATTAAATTTATTTTTAATATTAATATATTAAGATAATAAAAAAACAATTTTAAACAAAAAAATCTTAAATATCAACACGTAAATAATGTTTTGACCGCCTATTAAAACAAAATTTAGATAGATTAACATTGGGCAATCCAAATAGCATTCCCCACATCTAAAAAATAATTACCATTAAAGATTGTATGACGTCGGCAGAGACGTCTACACCTGTCTTGTAAATAGTTGAATTTTGATCATTTATTTATTTATAAATTTAATTTGAATATAAAAATATTATTGTTGTACGACATCGCGATAACATGTAAAGATTAACTTGTAGAAAATAACATATTTATTATTTAATTTTAATTTTAACTTATTTTTTTTAAATAAAAAAATAGGTCATGAGAATTTGAATTAAAGTTGTTTTAATCTTATGCATGCCTTCGTGCTACTATATATCACCGATAGATAAATTATCTTCAAGACTGTGTTTGGTTTCGTGTAAAAGTATAGGTTAAATATTATTAACCCATTCACATCTAGCTTCCCTTAACTTTGTTCTGTAACTTTCACGAGATGGAGTAAAAAATCTAGATAATGTTTGGTGATTGATTAATGGGAGTTAAAATTTGTCCTTGTAAAATTTATGTTTATTATTTTTATATAAATTTTTTATTTAACAATAAGTATGTTTAAATGTTAACTTCTTCATTGAATGATTTTAAAAATATATATATTTTTATCCACCTATATAGTATATCTGATCTTAAAATTTCATAGAGAAAAAACGAACTTTTTTAACCATTGAAGTTAACCCCTTTTTTTTTCATTATTATTAGGAAATTGTTTTTTAAAAAGGTGAATTATTAAAAGCGTTTTTAATATTTGAAAAGCGCTTTTGTTTTTATTAGAAAGGTGAATTAATAAATTATGTTTGTATTACACCTGATAAAACTTAGAATTAAAATTTAATGGATCCCACCATCAGACAAAATATTATTCTCATACTATATATTTTTAATGTTTTACATGTATTTTTAGATCGGGTCACACATCAATCGAGGTTAAGCCCCTGTTTGATATTGCGTTTCAAACGGGAGTTGAATAAATTTTAATTTTTTTTGTTTAATTTTTTTTATGTTTTCGGATTACTTTAATATGCCAATATCAAAAATTATTTTAAAAAATAAAAAAAATTGTTTTAATATATTTATGAGGTAAAAACACTTTAAAAAATAGTTGTTATTATATTCTTAAATACCCCTAAGTCTAATTTTAACTAATTTTTAAGACCCACCCTTCATATACACCTGGTATATTCAAATGAATTTAATAAATTTACTTGGGTGTTTGTCCAAATGAAGAAATTAAGGAAGCAGGCTTTCTTAAACATCACAACAACTCATCGAGGTTTAATGTCTTACCCTTTAATTTTCTTTTAATTGCTATTGAAATTTCATCCTCTAATAATTAATATTTAACCTTCAATTTTTAATTTAAAATCAAACACAACAAGCAGATTCTACTCAACCCTTGCATGCATGTCTCGCGCTCCACGGCATGATTTGAGAATTTTGGTCAAGGTACATTATTATTATTATTATACCATTTGCAAATAAACATATTATTTTAAAAAATATTATATATATATAAACATAAAATAATTTTAAAAAAAATCACAACAAGCTTACGCTTATTTATGTGATTTAAATTGTATTTAACTTGAAAATATATATATAAAAAAAATAATGCCTTTTAAAGTTAAAAACCGTTTAAAACTCGGTATTGCCACGTGTACAGAGGAGCCCAATGAAGGATCCAAGGAATGAATCCAATTGAGAAAATTTCAACCCTAATAAAATAAACAAAAGAAGGTGGTGGTCCGAGATGCCACGTTTTACTAACCTATCCAAGAAAGTCCAACG
>Ga0307517_10007686_pt1 | contig 15661 bp, 17 predicted proteins | sample 23_EM_MG_FD_194515 | JGI IMG/M metagenome (GOLD analysis project Ga0307517, IMG submission 194515) | Populus trichocarpa ectomycorrhiza microbial communities from riparian zone in the Pacific Northwest, United States - 23_EM | ecosystem: Host-associated > Plants > Roots > Unclassified | place...
TACAATATTTCTCTAAATGGTTTTTTATTTTATTTTATTGGGAAAAGTGCTATAGTTTTCCTCACAAAACATTGTCAATTGCTGCAACGTTTTTTCTCATGGGTTTTTTTCCTTCCAAAATTATCTTAGTTGGTTTCTTTTTAATATTAAGTTGGTAAAAAATTTAGCTTTGTAATTTTTTTTGCTTTTTATTAACTAAAAAGCTAAATCATGTGGCGAAAGCACTGTATTTTTCCTCACAAAACAATGTAGATTGCTACAAATCATTTTGTTCAGTCTTTAAGTTTTTGATCACCAACACAACTTTTTTTTCCGTCATGAAATATTTGCTCGATCATACCTTTAATTTCTATTACTTATCTAGCGTCGGTTCACAATTATAACACTATCAAGTACATTTGTTTTATAAGTCCACGGCAGCGCGCAGACATGTCATCTCGTATATATGAAAACTCTAGCTTGAATTGCGTATATATATGTGTGTGTGTGTGTGTATATATATGAAAACTCTAGCTTGAATTGCGCGTGCATAGATATAAACTTAAAAATTCAATTATAAGAGAGTGATATGGATGCTTTTGAAAATAGTTTTTCTTTTGAAAATATAATAATTTTTTTTTAAATTTTTTTAGTTTCATATACTTTATAGAGGTGAGCAAAAAAACTGAAAAACCGATTAAACCGAGAAAACCGAAAAAAAAATAACCAAAAAAACCAAACCGTGAAAAAAAACCGATTAAAATTTTGAAAAAACCGATCGGTTTGGTTTGGTTTTATAAGCCTGAAACCAAAAAAACCGAACCGAATCCAAATAAAAAAAACCGAGCCAAACCGGTTTTTGTCCAAAAAAACCAAACCAAACCAAAACCGGTCGGTTTGAACCGGTTTCGGTTTTTTTTAAAAAAATTCGGTTTAGTTACTTTTTTTATATAAAAACCGAACCGAACCGAAAATTATCACTCATAATGCTTTATAATTAATTGGTTAATTATACATGATATTATTATATTTATATAAATATATATTTATTATTAATAAAAACTTAATTTATTTTTAATATTCATATAATATTAGATTTATAAATATAAAGTACAAATAAAATCCATAAAACAAAAATGCTTTGCAAATAAAATTATAAAGTTGTTATAATTATGAGATTTTTATTGCATTAAAGCGTTGTTCATAAAATATTTCTCATCGATATTCTTTTAAATACTAAATATTTATTAGAGTTGTAAAAATAAATACATAATATATTATTTTTTTTATGAAAGGAAGCACGTGTTTTTGTAAATTGAGATATAAAAAATACATGAAACTAATATATAAATACCTATAATAAATTAAATTGTTTTATTTTTTTTTCTACCTCTCTGCTGAATTTATCATTTGATATATTTTAGACACGTAAAAAGTAAAATTTTGTGTTTTTTTTTTATGAATTTCATATATTTCCCCCCTTAACAAGCCACTCTTTCTGGCCCACTTATCCCCATTTTCCATTTCAATTAATGCATTCCGTAGCGTTAGGAAAATAAAAATAATATATATATATATAGAAAGAACTAAAGAAGAGAACAAGCCAGCTATCGGCTTGGCCTTCATTTTAATTGTTGGAGAAAACTACTTGTAATTTTTTTTATAAAAAGATTGGACATGAATTCTCAAACAAAAAAAAAATTAAATTTACTATTAAATAAAATTTATAATGAAAAAAAGATGAAATAGCATACTAAATTTTTTTCAAACAAATTTAAAATAAATCATTAATATTATATTTTACAACAAATTTATTTTACACCGCTCCAACAAATATATCAAAATATTATCAAAACTTAAAATCAAGATTTTTTGAGATAAAGCAAATTGTTTATGTTCCAAATTTCCAATAACTTCTTTATTTTTGTATTTTAAAAATATTATTTTTTATTTGAAATTAGTTTTTTAATATATTCATATTATTCTATATGCTAATATAAAAATAAAATTTAAAAAAATATCTATTAGCACCCTTAATTTAATTCCTTTATATCTATTCCCAATTATACAAAAAGAAAAGGGAATTAAGCTGTAACGTCATCGTTTTAGCAACTGTACTCATCACTAATCAGCCAAAAGTTCTCCGTAAATATCCAGACAACAGACCAATAAGCCACAGCCACCTCAGCCCGGACACGAATTCCTCTAATTAATTCTTCTCACTGTCTCGGTGTCTCCCTCTGCTTTTTTCACTTCGTCAGATCTCTCCTTCCCTACTCGATCTCACTGTACAAACCGCACAGAACTTCGGCATGGCTCCTCCGGCCCAAACTAACCGATCTCCGTCGCCATCACAACCGTCCGGGTAAGTGTAAAAACTCATCTCTTAAAATTACAAAATCGCCACCACTCCTAATATTTCATTTTTTTTTCGATACAGAAAAAGCGAAGTCACCGATTTAAAATCGCAACTCCGACAACTCGCCGGAAGTCGACTCCCCGGCGTTGACGATTCGAAACGCGAACTATTCAAAAAAGTAATATCATACATGACCATCGGAATCGACGTGTCGTCTGTATTCGGTGAAATGGTTATGTGCTCAGCAACATCAGATATAGTGTTGAAAAAGATGTGTTATTTATATGTTGGTAATTACGCGAAAGTTAATCCTGATTTAGCTTTATTAACGATTAATTTCTTGCAAAGAGACTGTAAAGATGAAGATCCAATGATTAGAGGACTTGCATTACGGAGCTTGGGTTCTCTTAACGTTGCGAATTTAGTTGAGTATTTAGTTGGACCGTTGAATGCTGGGTTGAAAGATAACAATAGTTATGTTAGAATTGTCGCGGTTATTGGTGTTCTTAAATTGTATCATATTTCCGTGACTACTTGCATTGATGCTGATTTTCCCGCGGTTTTGAAGCATTTGTTGCTCAATGATCAAGATGCTCAGGTGAAATTGTTGTTTTCGTTTTGATAAACTAGAAGTGATCAGGTTTAATGTGATTGCCGTGTTGTGTTGTGTTGTGTTGATTTTTTGGGGGTTTGTTGTTAGGTTGTTGCAAATTGTTTATTGGCATTGCAAGAAATTTGGAATGGGGAAGCTAGCACGTCAGAGGAAGCGTTAAAGGAGAGGGAGGCTTTGCTTAGCAAGCCGGTTATATATTACTTTTTGAATCGGTATGTTTTATTGAGAATTCATTTAAATGCCTGATTATATTGTGTTCGTTGCTTGAGAGGTTGTGTTTTCATTATAACAATTTTGGTAAATTCTTGATGTGTTTTTTGATGGCAGGATTAAGGAGTTCAGTGAATGGGCGCAATGTCTTGTGCTTGATTTGGCTGTGAAATATGTGCCCGCAGATAGTAATGAGATATTTGATATCATGAATCTTCTTGAAGATAGGCTTCAGCATGCGAATGGTGCTGTTGTTTTGGCAACCGCTAAAGTGTTTCTACATATGACATTATCTATGACTGATGTTCACCAGCAGGTGCTACTGAAAAATCCTTTTACTCCCAAATTATTTATTTTAAAGAGCAGGAAAACTGTACAGTTATGAGTTTTTTTAACAGTAAATACCTTGCATGTATGTAATCACAGGAGTGAGTTTTCATTGTTAGGAAACTTGGTAAATGTTATTACTTTATTAACACAGAATATTTTTATGTGAATCTCTTTGTTTGAATTCATCTGTAATGCAATATCTATGAAGGCCCTAATCCCCATAATAAATAGAATGCATATGGTTTTGTCATGGTGTAGATACGCAGAATTCAAGAATTTAAGTTATTGTGTGTCGTCCCAGCTTTAGTTCAGGAATCAGAAATAAAAACATCATCTAGCTAGTTATGTAGAACATGATCGTCCCGGCTTTAGTTCAGGAATCAGAAATAAAAACATCATCTAGCTAGGTATGTAGAACATGATCGACCATGTTAAATCACCCCAGATTGCCTTGATGAATAACTGTGAAAGTGTTTTGATTCATAGCTGTGAAATATTAACAATTCACATTGGGTATCCGTTGCACGGTTCTTCTTTGAGTTCCCTTCTTTATCCTAATAGCATTTCTACTACTTGATAGCTATTTTCCAAAGCAGTCAGGTACTTTAGGTCCAGCCTATTATCAAAAGTCAGACTTTTTATGGGGCAGCAAATCTGATTATTTTAAAAGAATCATTGTGGCTGTAATGTCACTCCAACTTTTATTGTCTTGGAATGATCATGCCTTATAATATTACTTTGGTAACCTTTACCAGACCAATGTTTTACTAATGAAAGATTTTGTTGATCAGGTATATGAACGTATTAAAGCCCCGCTGCTTACCCTAGTGAGTTCTGGAAGTCCAGAGCAATCATATGCTGTTTTAAGCCACCTCCATCTCTTGGTGATGCGTGCACCATATGTATTTTCCTCAGACTACAAACACTTCTATTGCCAGTACAATGAGCCATCTTATGTCAAAAAGCTGAAGCTTGAAATGTTGACTGCAGTTGCAAATGAGAGCAGTACTTATGAAATTGGTGAGTGTAAATTTTCAGTGTCATTTTGCAGCCTATGTGGCAAGATTTGAATGGGCAATTCTATATTCTTTCCACATGTTTGACTGATGCATGTCCTCATTGAGTCAATTTCAGTGACCGAGCTGTGTGAATATGCTGCCAATGTTGATATTCCTATTGCAAGAGAGTCAATTCGGGCCGTTGGAAAAATAGCACTGCAGCAGTATGATGTGAATGCTATTGTTGATAGGCTTCTTCAGTTTCTGGAAATGGAAAAGGACTATGTGACTGCTGAAGCTCTGGTAAGAAACTAATCTTCGGAGGTTCAATTATCCAATGTTAAGACTATAAACACCTGCATACTGCTTTATAGATTCCTTGAGAAAATACATAATGCAGTCAAATAAACAGCTATCCCTTGTTTGACTTTAACTATGAGCATCAGATTTACATGCTGGGTTTTGATATTCAGGTTCTTGTTAAAGATCTTCTAAGGAAATACCCTCAGTGGAGTCATGATTGCATTGCAGTTGTTGGGAATATCAGCAGCCAGAATGTTCAAGAACCGAAGGCCAAAGCTGCTCTTATATGGATGCTAGGGGAATATTCTCAAGACATGAGTGATGCTCCTTATATCCTAGAGAATTTAACTGAGAATTGGGATGAAGAGCATTCTGCAGAGGTAATTAAATTTGCTCAAGTTATCCTTGGCTTGCTGTGTTTTTTCCCCTTGTCTTCACACACGTCTTTGGCTAAGTGATCTTAGCATCTGGCATTTGTTTTTCTCATTGGACATGAGATTTTTCATTATACAGAACAAGGGGCATGATTTGCCTAATCTTCCACATCCATGGCTGTGATTGAGTTTGTCTGGCTTTTGCTCATAGCAAAACATTTTCATTAGAATAACAAAATACTGTTCACCATGTAAGTAATGAGTTATCAAATTGTGCAGGTCCGTTTACATCTTCTCACGGCAGTAATGAAGTGTTTTTTCAAGAGGCCACCTGAGACTCAGAAAGCATTAGGAGCTGCATTGGCTTCAGGTCTTGCTGATTTTCACCAGGTGTGGGTTGATCAGTATTTCACCCTCCCAATTTTTGTTTTTTATGGATCAACCTGTTTTGTTTATCTTAGTTTTAATAATAGTTAGTTTTTATTCAAATATTCAATTTAATTCACATTTGGCTGCAGGATGTTCATGACAGGGCCTTGTTCTACTACAGGTTATTGCAACACAATGTAACAGTTGCAGAACGTGTTGTGAATCCTCCAAAGCAAGCTGTTTCTGTCTTTGCTGATACTCAGAGCAGTGAAGTCAAAGACCGCATTTTTGATGAATTTAATAGCCTCTCTGTTGTGTACCAGAAGGTAACTGCTGTTTGGTACCCTTGGTACTTAATTAACTCATCCTTACTTCTTGGTTACCCATTGCCATTATCCTTTAGAATTGTTTTGAAGTTTTTGTTGGGGGGGGGGGGGGTGGGGGGCACCTGAAAGAAGGTCTAGAGATCAGAAAGAAGAAATAGGTTTAGAGGAGTAGGCTGGTGTCAGACTGATACTCAAAACACACGTTAAGATTGTGCCAGAGTCATTAAGAATCAAGAAAGCAGTTCTTGTAACAATCTAACAGCACCTCAACAACGTAACAAACCTTCCTACTAGTATATTCTAGCTTTTTTTATTGTCAAAAAGATATTGAATTGTGCTCGATTGAAATCACTTCAACAAAATTTTGTTCCACTAGTTACAACCCACATGCATTATTACCATCCTCATATTTCTGCTTTTGGCCGGTATCTCTGTAGAACAGCTGAAATTGTTTCAAGATATGTTCTGAATTAACTGACATTAAAAAAATCTTGCAGCCCTCATACATGTTCACTGATAAGGAACACCGAGGACCATTTGAGTTTTCAGATGAGCTGGGCAATTTAGCTATCAGGACAGAATCTGATGTTCCAGTTCATGTAGTCGAGGCAAATGACAAGGATCTGCTTCTAGGTACTTCCGAGAAGGAAGAAAGCAGAGGTTCTGGTACCAATGGTTCTGCATACACAGCTCCTTTATATGACACTTCATTGCTATCTACTGCTACACAAGTACAACCAGAGTTGCCAATTTCAAACCCTGCAGCAGCTGGCCTGAGTCCACAATCTAGCTTGGCCATTGATGATCTACTTGGTTTAGGTCTACCTGCAGCTCCTGCTCCTACACCTGCTCCTTCACCTCCTTCTTTGAAGCTTAATGCCGGAGCTGTCCTTGATCCTGGCACTTTTCAGCAAAAATGGCGTCAACTACCAATATGTTTATCAGAGGTTTGCTTTATGTTTATGAAAATGCTTGAATTCATTTTTCTGTCTCCAGCTCCGAGTATAAGTCAAGACTTGTGGGGTAAAAGTTGTGGTATTGAAACTTATGGATAGAATGAGATAGCTTTCTGATTCATTATGCGTAGGCTTACTTATTTACAGTTAGCCCCACTGGACTTGCACTCATCTTTGTGATGGATCGATCATTGTTACAGGAACTCTCTGTAAGTCCTCAAGGAGCTGCAGCATTAACAACACCTCAGGCCCTTCTCTGGCATATGCAAGGCCATTCCATCCAATGTATTGCATCTGGCGGTCAATCACCCAACTTGAAGTTTTTCTTCTTTGCTCAAAAAGCAGAAGAGTCATCGATCTTTCTTATAGAGTGTAAAATCAACACATCATCAGCTAAAACACAAATAACTATCAAAGCTGATGATCAGAGCATGTCTCAAGCATTCTCTACTTTGTTCCAGTCAGCATTGTCCAGGTTTGGCACATCATGAATGTCCACAGTTTTTTCACTCGAGCTCCCAGTAGGTAGGGCTTTTTTTTTCTTGTTTCTGCAAGGAAGATTGAAAAGTGAAAAATGAAATAATGAGGAGAAAAAAAAAATTATTGGACTGCTGTAGATGAGTGTACAATGAGATCGAAAACAAAGAGTTCTTCCTTTTTGATTTTTCTTGTCACATATTTTTGTTTGCTTAAACTCCATTTCAGTTGCTCAACATTTTATAGAACCATGGTAATTGTTGTATTGATTGTGTTACTGGGTTGCCCTTTTCTTTTTCACTCCGATGTGATTGAGCTTCCATAGGGTTTTTTTTTGTGTAAGAAGCAAATTAGGGACAAAAGTCATTGTAATTTCTGGGTGCCTGTTAACATCGTGAAGCTATTCTTTGTGATCAAGATGTGTCTGTAATCTTAGTTGCCACTGTAGTCTCCCCCTCCCCCTCCCTTGAGCAATCCTAAACTGGTGGCCCCTGGAATGAGGGTAGACAAGAATGTGGGGTGGGAACGGAACCATGGAATGGAGCCAGCTTTGGACCTAGCATTCCTTGTTTGGCAATAGCTGTTTGTTAAGATATAGTTAGAAAGAAAAAACCAGTCTGGTATGGTTTTTGTTGGCAACCACCGTATTCTGAGTTCTGACCGGTGACTACTGAGCAGGGCAGGTCAAGCTTGAATTTATCATATGGTTATTTTGCAGCATGATATTAATGAGAGTTTATTCAAACTAATTTAACAATAATGTGAGGTCTTAATTTTCGCTCTTTATAACATAAAAACACAAATAATCTTCTAAGCCAAATATCAAAGAGCAATGACAAGAGCTGCCACCTCTACACATTCCTTTCCGATCATATCATGCACAAACTATGGAATAAAATCCAGCTCAAAGAAATGATTTTATTTTTTCATAGATATTCTAAACATCATGAAAATGCTAAAATACTTCATTTTAGCTCACGCATTACACGTATATGCTGTAAATGCTGCCAAACGATGATGGTGGCGATAGATTTGTTTTTGGTTCTGTAAGGTATTCCCGACAATTATTTAGAATTAATTCTTCAAGGTTCTGCCGGACATTCTTGTATGAGAGTGTGGTTGTAGTTATTTTTTAAAATATTTTTGTATTGAAATAAATTAAAATAATATTTTTTTATCTTTAATTTTTTTTGAGATCAGCACATCGAAACGATTTAAAATATACAAAAAATTAATTTTTAATAAAAAATTAATTTTTTTAAAAACACGGGTACAACTATACTTTCAAACACTAACTACTTTTTCCAATTTTTTTTGCTGCATTTATAAATGATTAGAGGCTATTCCACTCAGGCCAGCCTGTGAGATAAATTAAGTACTTGGTACTTAATAAGTAAAAAAAAAAAAACGAATAAAAATTAAAAATTAATATAAAAGTTATTTTTATTAATTCTTTATTGAATAAAATTGTTAATACATACACACAAGATTATTTAGTGAGTACTTCGGTAGTACGTAGGGATGAGCAAAAAAACCGAAAAACCGATTAAACCGAGAAAACCAAAAAAAAATAACTGAAAAAACCGAACCGAAAAAAAAACCGTTTAAACTGATTAAAATTTTGAAAAAACCAACCAGTTTGGTTCGGTTTTGGTTTTATAAGCAAAAAACCAAATCGAACCGAAACCGAAAAAAACCGAGCCAAACCGAAAAACCGAGCCAAAACCATAAAAAACCGAGAAAACCGAGCCAAAACCGGAAAAACTGAGCCAAACCGGTTTGAACCGGTTTTTTCCCTAAAAAACCAAACCGAACTGAAACCGGTCGGTTTGACCCGGTTTTGGTTTTTTTTTTAAATTTTTTTTTTGATTTGGTTATTTTTTTTGATAAAAACTGAACCAAACCGAAAATAATCACCCCTAGTAGTACGTTTAATTGTAATATATTTTCCTGAACTTAAATAAAATAATATCTCTAAAAAAAAAACCTTGATTTTACATCCTAAAGTTTTAATTTTTTTTTAATTTGCCATTTTTATTAGGATTCTATTAATAAAATAATGAAACAACCCATAACATTCTTCTGACTCCTCTCTCTTTCTATGCTAATAAAAAGTATTAAAGTATTCAAACTTATGAGGAAACTTACGAGGGTATAGTTTACTGGTTAATTTAATTTTTTAAAATTATCAATTTAATTTTTATAAATTTTATGATTATTATTGAATCATTAATTTTAAAATTTATAGAATTAATCAAGATACATGTAAATTGATCCGAACACTCATATTAATTAAAAAAAAATTAAAGTACATCAACCACCTAAATCGAAAGAAAGAGAAATCAAGAGGATTTTTAAGATTTCCTGTCAATTTCTATTATACAGGAATAAATTCAAGAAATCTTAAAGTTTAGCGTGCAAAATCAGAATTTATTTTTGTTAAACAAAATATTTATTTCAGGGATATTTTACAATTTAGCGTAACAGTATAAAAAATGTGGGAGTACTTGAATACCCGTAGGTGTAAATAAACCACACGTCACGCATCAACGACATGTCGTCTACTGTTAACTCTACTGGGACTGCAAAATACAAGTACTTTGGAAACTTGAACCTGAGAAATAATGTAGAAACCATGGCGTTGGTACTCAGGGGAGTTCCATCATTAGCTGAACGAGGTTCAAGAATCCCTCAAATTATTCAATTATTATTTCCAATTCCAATTCCATTCCAAGCCCAGCACTCCTTTTCCACCGCTTCTTCTTCTGATCCTCTTCTTTCAAAGTTGCTTCAAACACCAACCTCCAAAATCATAATTACACTTGATTCAGACCACAGTTTTAATCTCAAAAGTTCTCAACTTTCATGGGATCCTCTCATTACCAATCTCAGATCTTCCTCTCCTGAGAAAGCACACTTGGTGATTACTCTCACTTTCTCTTTTCATTTTTTTTCTTGTCTTCTTGTAAAATGTAAGAAATGACAGGTGAGAAAGAAAAACAGTGGAAATGGGAATATGGGTTTTTCTTGTTTTTTTTTTGGTAGAGAAAAATGAGTGATTGGTTCTGTTCTTGGGTCGTATAGCAAGCTCAAGAAGAATTAAAGACTAAAGAGTAGAGAAATACAAAAAAGTTTGGTTATTTCTTTTATATAAAGTCAAAGAATTTGAGCTTGATTAAATGGTTAAGTATCATAATATTCAATTTGTCGTTGAAATTTTGACTGATGGTTTTAAAGAAATTCATTTTTGGAAGAGTTTGGAATTTCTTTTAGAATTATTTTTCGTAAAGTTCAGCTTATTACAGAACTGAAAGTTTGGTTGAATTGAGTTGTTAAGAGTTATAAAGTTATGATTTTTGCTCAATTTCTTTAGTAGATAAAAAGGAGAGGTTGCTTATTTTTTTCTTTTTTGTTTGATTAATCAGGTTTTAGAATGGAGATTGTGGAGAATGCTTGATGATAATGAGATAGATCATGATGAATACTCCAGTTTAATATCTCTTTGTGGAAAGATTCAAAATGTGTCGCTTGCAATGCACGTGTTTGCTTCGATGGAGGCTCGTGGAATTAAACCCACAACTTCAGTTTTCAATTCTCTTTTATATGCTTGCTTGTTATCAAGCAATGTGATAACAGCTCTTAGCTTGTTCGAGATAATGGAGAATTCCGAGAGCTATAAACCTAATTCTGAAACTTATGACAAGTTTGTAGCAGGGTTTTCGAATTTAAGAGATGTTAATAAAATGCAAGCATGGTTTGTGGGGAAAAGGGCTGCTGGTTTCTCTGCTAGTTTACAAAACTATGAGTGTCTTATTTCTGGTTGTGTTAAGGCTAGAGATTTTGATACTGCTGATAGACTATATGAAGAGATGATGTCCTTGGGAATTATGCCTAGTTTACACATAATGGAATGGGTGCTGGAAGGGCATTGCAAACGGGGAAGCTGTGATAAAGTTAAAGAGTTTTTAAATTTTTTGCTGGAATGTAAGTTTGAGATCAATGGGAATATGATTGAAAATGTTGTCAGGCTGTATTCTGAGCTTGGGAAAGTGGATGAAATGGAGATGCTACTCGAAATGTTAATGGAGTTCAATCAGGTTGGTGAAGCATTATTGCAGCTGCACTGTGGGATTATAAGATTCTACGCCATGCTGGATAAGTTGGATGATGTTGAATTCTCTGTTGGGAGGATGATGAGTCAGGGGATGTCATTTAAAAGTCCAAGTGATGTTGAGAAGGTTATCTCTTCCTACTTCAGGCAAGAGGCTTATGAGAGGCTAGACTTGTTTCTGGAACATATTAAGAGCTACTATAAGCTCACTAGATCAACTTATGATTTGTTAGTTGCTGGTTACAGAAGAGTTGGATTGATGGAGAAATTGAATTTACTGATGGAGGATATGAAATTGGCAGGAGTATAGTGTCCTGGCTTTTGATGCTAAGCTCTAACAAATTCAGATGGGCTCTGTTAAGCTGTTAACTTGGTAGGATATTACAGGCTCAATTGAATGATGAAGTCTATTTAGCACTGAAGTTTCAAGGGTTGAATTTGCCAAAACAGGTTCGCAAGATGTGATTTAAGGATATGCTGTTGGCATATGAGATCCTCTAATAGGTTGACATTAATTAGTTCCTCCATTTTCTGAAGATTGATGCCGAGTAGCCTCCTGGAGAAACCCGAGTAGTTCGGTGGATTCCATTTATGCTCTTGCATTCAGTGGACCATGCCTGCACTATTTTTTTTTAAACTCAAGCCATGGAGTGAGATATATAATCAGATAACACTCTCTAAAACCTTTTTCTTGGAAGACGAGGTTTTTCTTTACAGATTAATGGTTGTGTCCCCTGCTTACGCTGCCATTTTAATCGGCAAATCTCTGCCATATGTTGTTATCTGAGAGGAATTTAAGCATGGTTGCTCGACTTTGTTTATGTTCACAGTTTGATATTATACCAATCAAATTACAATAGGATTGTACTTCCCAGTTCCCATTGTCTAGCATCTTATTCATGTGAACAAGTGTTCTAATGGGGCATGACCATGACCATACGCAAAAGACAACGAGTTATATGGTGGCTAGCTGCCTAGAGCTAATAGTCTACAAAAGCACAAAAGTTTTTGTATTTTACACAAAAACTACTAGCCCCACAGTGGCTAGGACCATTATACAGATCAGACCTTCTCGAGTGTTAACTCTTGTTTTGTTTGATAGGTGTTGGAGTTTGTGACTAAAACTAACTGCTGCCCGGATTGCTGCTCATAAATTAGTTGTTCACGAGCAGGATTCTAACTGCAACTGTCAGTATAATAATAAAACTGAACAACACTTCTGCGCTTAACCATTTGATTAGAGAAATTCACCACATAAAGGAATACAGCTATGAATCCCACTAACTAAATTGTGGGTTGATTGATCTACTATATTGCATGCTATGTACTAAAAGAGACGTCCACTAATATTCCAAGGGATAAAGTTTTATAATGTCATCAACACCATTAGAGTCACCGGCACCGGTGGATTCTCCGGCGGCCACTTCACAGCCTTTGCCACCATCACAACCACCAGCAGGGATGGATAATACTAGTCCACCAACAATCCCGCAAATAGCACCATTTGCTTCCCCACCATCTCCTGTGGTGGTGGTGTTGCCACCTGCAATCCCTCCTGTTTCCAATCCAACACCTCCTCCGCTGACTCCAGTCCTATCGCCACCACCAATGACAATTCCAGTTTTATCACCCCCAGTTGCCTCAACACCACCACCTGTGGAGCTAGCTCCACCACCCGAGGCTTCTACCAATCCTATAATTCCAGTACCTCCTCCAACATTGCTTCCTGAGCCTCAAATACCATCAGTTACTTCTCCACCACCATTGCCAACGAGACCATCACTACCCCAACCACCACTACCTTCTCCTCCTCTGCCAACAAGTCCACCATCTCAGCAACCATCAACTTCTTGGCCACCTCCATCTCCACCAAAACCTGCTCCTCCAGCTCCAGCAACACCGACACCCATTATGCCTCCTCTGACAAGGCCTAGTTACCCACCAGCACCACCATCACTCGCATTGACGCCACCTCCACCACTACCCACATCTATGGTATCTTCACCTCCATCACTCGCATTGACGCCACCTCCACCTCCACCACCACCCAAATCTATGGTATCTTCACCACCATTACTCCCATTAGCAAAAGGAAGTCTGCCCATGAGCTCAAAACAGTTTCATATATCAACAGGGCTCGTTGTTGCATGTGCTTTTGGTGGGGTGTTTTTGCTACTTGTGCTTGGCCTTTTATTTATCTGTTGCAAAGATAAGAGAAGGAGAAACCACAGCACCCAAGAGCATTACAATACATCAAAAATCTTGGCCCCAACAGGTAAAGATTTAAAACTGGCTCACCAATACTTCGCAATTAGCCCTTTCTCTTCCTTGAAATTAATTTTCAGAATCAATAGAAATGCTAAGAATTCACGATATTCCCAATTTATTGCATGAGTCCTTTAAAGGGTATATGATCTGGTTTACTAACCAGTCCTTTTGTTTGCATTCCTAGATAACAATAAAAATGCTCACGTCCACCATTCTGAAATGAAGTGTTTTCAGTCAGGGGATTGTGTTATCACTGTGCAAACAAAGACCTTTCTGCCATCTCCTTCAACCAGCAACACACGTTCTCGTTCCATAAATTCACCATGGACTGCGAATGCATTGCCACATCAAGGTCCTCCTGATGTTGCCATCAGTTTTTCGAATGGAACTTGCACATATGATGAACTAGTGGTTGCCACTAATGGATTCTCAGATGCCAACCTTCTTGGACAAGGTGGTTTTGGCTATGTTCACAAGGGGTTCTTTCCTTGCGGGAAGGAAATTGCAGTTAAGCAGCTGAAGGAGGGAAGTAATCAGGGTGAGCGCGAGTTTCAGGCAGAAGTTGAGATCATTAGTCGGGTGCATCATAAACATCTTGTTTCATTGGTAGGATATTGCATTAATGGTTCTGCTAGACTGCTTGTTTATGAGTTTGTTTCAAACAACACTTTGGAGTTTCACTTGCACGGTAAGATTTCGATCTAATCAACACTTTATTACAAAAATGGATCTGATATGCGAGTTATTTCATTGTTAGATGTTCATTGTAAGAATTGCACATTGCAGGAACTGGGCAGCCTGTTCTAGAGTGGGAAACCAGATTGAAAATTGCTATAGGGTCTGCAAAAGGACTAGCATATCTGCATGAAGATTGTAAGTTTTCTTGGATGCTCTCTTCTTCTGATCTCCCCCAACCCAGCCACCCTCCCTTCGCCTCAGCATTTTTTTTTTTCTATATTGAATTGCTTTATCTTCAAAGGAATAAATTTGAGTAATAGATAGTATAAAGGGAGCATTACCAGATTTTGGAGTTGTTTATGAATGCTGCCCATTCTTCCGAATGAACAGGGGGGAGTTATCTCAGAGTAAAAATATTTCGAGTTCATAAGGAATTTTTATATCTGTAAAATGCTGCCTTTTAAAAAAAATAAAAAATCAATAATTTGAACATCCTTATGCTTGTGAATACTGACATTTTCCAATGAAATATTCCTGCATGCAGGTCATCCGAAAATCATTCATCGCGATATCAAGGCATCCAATATTCTCCTTGATCATAATTTTGAGGCAAAGGTAGGACTTCTAATTCTTATTTCATCATTCTTTTGGTTCATGATATTTAGCTTTCAAGCTCACCTATGAACTATTCTAGGTTACTACTATATTATTCTAAGTACTTCATGGAACATCTCATGGGCACTTGAGTTCAAGACCACCTTTGATTAAGTGATCCCACTTGTTTCATATTTCTAGATAAATAGTTTAGACCTGGTCCTATTATAGTCATGGTTCCATAGGGTAAGAAATGAGATCCTTTCATCATCTTGTCTAATGATATTTGAGGTAAAGAATAAGAATCTTCTTGCACATACTAATAGATTAATGCTTTCATATTTTGTTCAGGTTTCTGACTTTGGACTTGCCAAAAGTTTTTCTGATGCCAGTGCTAGCAGCACTCACATTTCCACCAGAGTGGTGGGGACTTTTGGGTATGGCCATGTATTCTCTTCAGATATTTTTGTTTGTTTGGGATGAGTTTTGGCCATTTTCTTTGCATTTTCTATGTGATTTTTGTATTTAATTTCTATTGTTATCAGTTAAGCTGGCTTCCGCATGCTTTTGTCTGAGTGGTCAACTATATTGGTTCGGTTCTACACTAGTTTGTCCAAAGCCTAGAACTCCATTTGCTAGTAGGCAAACCATTCTCTTTAAAAAAAAAAATCATTTTGCTTTGAATGCACTGCTGGTTTGCAGGTCATACTAAATTG
>Ga0307517_10007687_pt1 | contig 15661 bp, 14 predicted proteins | sample 23_EM_MG_FD_194515 | JGI IMG/M metagenome (GOLD analysis project Ga0307517, IMG submission 194515) | Populus trichocarpa ectomycorrhiza microbial communities from riparian zone in the Pacific Northwest, United States - 23_EM | ecosystem: Host-associated > Plants > Roots > Unclassified | place...
CCCAAGTCAATTTTTTTTTTTGAAATCTTTGAATTTGTCTAAATTCTATACTTGATTCTTTAACACAATTTCTTTCTTCCAAGAATCAAATGAGTTAAATAATGAATAACCAACAAATCGACAATAACCCCCCCCCCCCCTAATGTCAAATTGCAAGTAAATTTATTTCTCATTTCATGTTATTATCTCGAATTCAATAATATCAAAATTTTGATAAAAAAAAATTATGAGTAACTAATTTAATTTGAATTAAATAATTACTACTTCATATTTCCCCAAAGAAAGCAAAAATCTTTCATTTTAACTCGAAATATAACAGGGGTATTTTCGTAGTTTAGCTCAGACATGATAGTTGGAGACCTTCAACCTCTTGAATTTCGTCTGAGTTGGTTAGGTGGGGTCGGTTACAATTTTGGAAAACCACCTAGTTTAGCCCCTGTAATTGTGTCAATTCAGCAACAAAGCCACTTTAGAAACAACTTTTTCAAATTTACCCTTATTAGTCATATTTTGTCAATTCAGACTAATTTCACTAAATTTCAACCAAATTATGCCAAATATACCAAGATGATGAGTCGTTTTTTTATAAAAAAATTCAAACTTTGGGTTTCCATGGCATCATTTATCATGATATTTTATATGTTATTTTTTAAAAAATATATATAATTATTAAATTTGATTTGGTTAAGTGGGTTGATTAAAAAAAACTTGTGACTTTGATCTAGTTTTAATTTGAAAATAAAAAGATATTAATTTCGTCAAATCTAGTTGATTTGATAACTTGACTCGTGACATTGTTAATCTAGTCGAACTTGAAAATTTAATCAATATCAAAAATTAAAAAAAATAAATGAAATAACATTGTTTTGATTAAAAACAAAAGAGAAATTGAATCGAGTTGATTTAGTGACTCATAGGTTAACCCAGCAACCTAATTATGATCCAGGTAAAAATACTCGGATTTATGTGTTTTATTTAGTATTATTTGCAAATTTTTTAAAAACATTTTGAAAATAGAAAAGAGTCTAGTTTACTTTTTGTCAATGAAAAAATGCAATATCAATAATAAGTATTATAATTTTAAAAACCACTTTGAAATTTTTTATTTTATTTCCAATTTCTTTCACACAAAAAAAATAAAAAACCAAGTTTATTTTTTTCTAAATTTATTAAAATGAAAAATAAAAATGTTCCTAGTTATACATCAAAATAAAAACATAAACGATACTAAATAAACCCTTAATTTATTCAATTTTTATTTTTATTTTTCTGCACACAGTTTGAAATTCAAGCATAATTCACTAACCCTAATTGGAAGTCAAAAGAATTTGAAACCTAAAATATGTTATTACCCTGTGATGAACATGACAATATCATGAACAAGGAAACAAAAAAAAAATTATCAAAAGAAAAAGGCTCGATTGACGAAATGTGACGAATATAGGGCAAACTTGATGATGAAGATTTTCTTTAGGTACTGTTTTGACAAATAGACAAAACTATGAGGGCTGCTTAATGGGATTTTACGTTTTCTTTACGTATGAAAAGAGGAAGCAATAACAGAAACTGAAACCAACCAAAGCAAACACAAAACGCTTTCTCTGTTTATCAGTAAGGAAAGTTTGAAAATCAAAACAAAGCTCTTTACTTTTTGATCAAACAGCCATCTTTCACATTTAATTGCTGCTAATATCTTTCCCTAATATTCTTCTCCCTTGTGTGAGATAGATGTACATTGAACACTAATAAAGAGCAATATCTGTTTGCGGTAGTGTTTGGAAAGAATTTATTAGTGTGCGATTTTACTGGTTTTGAGGGTTTTACTTGATGGGTTTTACTGATTTCTGGATTTTAAAAGTGGGTTTTTGATTTAAGTTCAAAAAAGTGAATTTTAAAAAAACAGTTTAGAAAAAAAATTTCTTTTTTTTTTGTGTGCGCGTTTTTGGTTAAGTTTTGGGGTTTTGATGACTGAAAAAAGTTAAGGTTAGTGTGCTAGAGTTGAGTTTTGGTTTTGGAGTTTGTGGTGTTGTGGTATTATGGGAGAGGGTGAGATTGAAGAGGGAGAGGCATGTGATTACACGAACAATGATGATCGGAACATTGATATTGATGTGGCTCTCTCCTACATTGTAAGGGTTTTGGCAATATTTTGAAAAAAAAAAATATTGATTTTTTTTTTGTTTTTGTAATGCAAGTGATTTTGCTAAAATTTTGATCGCAGTTTTGAGAGGTTTTTTTTTTTTTTGCTTTAACTATTGATTTTACAGTAAATGGCTAATTGGTGTTTTATGAATAGTTTTTTGCTCTGTTAACTTTCTGAGAAAATTTAGGAGTAAAGGAAAAAACAAAAACTTGGAATTTTAATTTTGTTGTCTTTGGTCATAGAATTCTCAGTGTGAACGTTGGTGTTTTGTTTTCTTGTTTGTCTCATGCAATTTGTCTGGGACCTCGTGAAACACTCGTACAAACAAGTACTGTGAAAGAGAAGAACAATAAGGGGCTCTGTGATTTAGCTTTTACTTTTAACAATGTAGGTTTAGAACGTCTCTGTCAAGTGCTATGAAATTGAGTAGCTTCGTGATCAATGTTGATTGTTGAACTGATTTTGCTGGACCTGGATTTTACTGTTTGATAATGTAAAAGTTCTAGTATCTTAGATGTTGTTCCTGTCTCCGCTGCAAATGAGGTTCTCACCACTGACAAGTTGATTAGTGTCTTAACTCTTAAGCTAACTTGATGAAACTAATGAACCTTTGTTGAATGTAATAAACCTTTTGTATAATCAACATGGCAATTTGATATGCCTTAGTAAATGTTGTGTATATAAAAACTTCTGGAACTGTAGATTAGGAAATTTTCTCTACTGACAATGGGCATGAGAAGGAAACAATATCTCTTTTATATGAATGATTAACATTTTGAAACCTTTGTGACCAGAGCACGTTGTGCCAATTTATTGATGTCATGTTTGTGATAGCCTTTGTGCTGTTTTTCACTTTCTTTTTATTTTGTACTTGTGATTGCTGGCTTTCTTGATTGCATGTAGTCATTGCTTTATATTTCGAGTTACATTAAGCAGTTGGTTCTTTTACAGGATGATAGGATTCAGGACATCTTGGGGCAGTACCAAAAAGATTTTGAAGGTGGAGTTTCTGCTGATACTTTGGGTAAGTGATGCATTAGAGAACTATTAGAAAATGTGTGAAATTCTTTGGTAACATGTTGGAATTCTTTAAGTAATGTTCGGCACTAACGCATGTTGACAGGGGCAAGATTTGGTGGTTATGGTACATTTTTACCTACTTATCAGCGCTCTCCTTCTATATGGTCAAATCCAGTAGCCCAGCAGAAAGTACAAAGTCAAGGCATTCAAGCATCTTCTCATGATGATCAGCTGGCGGAGGTAGATTCTAATAATTTTAGAGATCAGAAACAATAGTTAGTTTCTTGTATCTTCTTGCTACCTGAATATTTTGGTTCATGTCATTTCACAGGGTGCCATGCAGAACTCCACGGTTTCAATACGTGAGACCGTTTCTGCAAGACCTGAAGCTGCTTCGAGAAGTGCCTTTCCACTGCGTGTGGCAAAACCTTTGCCTGAGGATAGGTTGGTTAAACCTCAAAGGTCAAGAGAGTTCATTTCTGATTTTGAACCACTTAAAGGGCCAGGTAACCCATCGAACCAGAAAGTGCTGAAGGTACGAATCAAAGTGGGGTCAGATAATTGTTTGCCGGAGCTGAAAACTTCAGCAATTTACAGTAATCTTGGCCTAGACATGTCTCCATCTTCATCATCAGAGGACACTGACAGCCCCTCTGAATGTGAAAGGGATTTTCCAGATTCTCTAGAGGAACACATTTATTCTCCATCCTGCATTGTCAGGGTGAGCTGTCTTCCACTGTTCTATTATTACAAGCATTATTCTCTATGGATTGTTTCTCATTTGGTTGTTTTTGTTTGCCATTTTTATTGTGATGGAACGAACAGATCATGACCTCTTCTCCCATACCCAGTGGTGCAATGTTGTCACCTCTTCGTGATTATTTTCTTAATTTATCAGAACAGGGATTTTTGGACCACAAAAGAACCGTACCTGTGCAAGAGTGCTCTGCCATGCAGGCTGGTGAGAAAGTTCTTGTTGACAAACAAAAGAAGCCAGGTGATAGAAGTGATAGGTTGGAGTTGAAAAATGAACACTGTAATGATCCAACCAATTCGTTCAGTGCCTGTTCAAAGAATGAATCAAGGATGGAGACCTCAAAGGGCAACCATATGTTATCTGATGCTGGGAATCACCCACCTGAATCTAAAACAACTAAAGTGGGCAAAGTAGCTGTTCGAACAGGTATAATATTCAGAGCCAATTTGAGTGGGGCAAAGAAGGAATTATTTAGCCAAAAAGCTTGCAAGATTCATGAAGTGAGTGCAAAAGCTACTTTGACTGGAAAAGTTCAGAAAGATAAAAAATTAGGCTGTGAACCAAGAGACAATGGGAGCAAAGGTGATAAAAGTCTTGCTTTGTTTAAAGACAATTATATGCCTGAGGAGATGAGAAAATGTGGAGATAGAACATTGGATCTTACAAAACAGGAGTTTGAAAAGAAAAAAGCAACCCACTTACAGGTTGATATGAAGGTATCTCATGGGGGAAAACAACTATCTACTGGCAAAAAGAAATCAAAGGAAAGCAAAAATGATTATAGCTCAACTGCTGGGACATCAAAAAATAGTATGAGGATCCGTTTGTCTGCTGCACCAAAAGAAAAGATCTTTCAGAAAAGCTGTAAAGGGGACAATGCATTGCTTGAAGATTTGAGAAAGGTAAAAGTTAAACATACTGTATCAGTCAGTGACAGAAAAGCCAGGGGAAATGATTCTAGAAGCTGTTTGCTGGGAACTTCTGTTGAAGATGAGACGAAGGACAATACGCTTGAGGTGCCTGAGAAAGAACCCCTTGCTTTCAGAAATAAATCAAAAGTGAGTTCAGGTGATAAAAAATCCAGTTTCGTTTCAACTTCTAAAGAAAGTTTGAGAGGAGACATCAATGATGTTGCACCATTAGCTGGCCCACTTCCTACAGAGGTGCCAACATTTCTTATAGAGGAAGATTGGGTGTGTTGTGACAAGTGTCACAAGTGGCGGCTTCTACCATATGGTACAAATCCTAACCAACTTCCACAGAAATGGCTGTGCAGCATGCTTGACTGGCTGTAAGTGCTTTTGCTGGATATATGAACTTTTATGGTTGTGTCAGTAATGGTTAGAGATTAATTGGCATAAATTTAGTTGATACTTATTGATTGGCTTCAAATTTGAACAAATATAAAACCAAGTGGAACTTTATACTATGTGATTGGTGTCTACCTAGCAAGAATATCAAATACTGTACCTTGCTGTCATTTGAAAATTTAGGAAGAGTAGGTCATGGAAGTTATTTTTTCAATGGCAGATGATATTGTCAATAAAATAACTGATTAATGTGAAGGGTACTTCAGAAATCAGATGTTCACTATTAACCTCAACGTGATTATATTCTCCAAGCTAAATAATAAACTATCCTTCTGGATAAATTCAAGTTTTTCCCTGTTGAAGAAAATGGCTTTTGTTGTGCTCACTCTCATCTCTAATTTTTTCTCTGGTGGAAACTGTATTCAGGCCTGGAATGAACCACTGCACTTTTAGTGAGGAGGAAACAACAGATGCTCTGCATGCACTTTATCGATTACCTGTTGCAGGGAATCATGGTGACCAGCTAAGCCATTCTGTCAGCGCTGAATCTTCGATTACCTTGGTTAATACCTTGCATGATCTTGATCAAAATCCACAAGATCCTAGTTTTAGTGGTGGAAAGAAGAAACTTGAAATGAAAGAAGTGTCTCATACAGCTCAATATAGTGTTAACAAGAAGCGGCTGAACTCTACAATGAAGAATGAACAGGTCTTTATTGAAAGAAGAAGTTTACATAACAGGAGCTTGTCTTCTTTGGAGACCAAGTTGGAGAAAAGATTGGGTATTCCTCATTTAAACTAGATTACTTGTCTTGGCAAAGTCTATAAATTAAAGAATTGTTAAGTTTGTGCACTCAGATGACCTTTCTTCAGCTATTGAAGTCCTTGTGTTTACATAATATGTTCTTTGCAGGTGATGTCCAGCCACAGAAATTCAAGAGCATGAGGGAAGCTGATCAAGAAGATTTCAAGCTTTCCAAAAAAGCAAGGATGGAGGGTATGCAATATGCGGTGGAAGATCATAATACTGGTGGAATCTCAAAGAAAGAAATGGGAAGTAATAATAAAAAATATTCATCATACAGAGATGTGAGGTATCTCTCAAAGGATTCCACGATTCTTAATGTTGAAAAACATCAGTTTCAGAAGACAATGGTTACAGAGGATCTAGATCCAATGGGTATTGAGGGGAAGAAAAGAAAGTCAAAAGACTGGATGAACAGTCAGATTTATCCTGGTAACCATTCTGGTAATGGGCAAGATAACAGTATTTCCGTGGAGGAGACAGGTTGGAGTGAATGCAGGAAAGAAAGGCACTCAAGAAAATGTAAATATGAGGGAAAGGTCTCTAGCGCAAGCAAGGGTGTTTGCAAACTGTTTGGAAAAGAGAAGATTAATTATTTATCCCAGTCAACTGTTGATGCTAAGAATTCAGAGATAAGGGATTTGAGAGATGGACTGCAATGCACAGAAGCTACCTCAAGCTCATCCTTGATATCAAGCACATGCAAAGTTAAAATCAACTTCCCGGATGTTAAGGGCTCACCTGTGGAGTCAGTCTGTTCTTCACCTTTGAAGATTTCTAACCGAGTCAGTCCTAGGAGTTTTTCAGGCAATCATGGTTGCACAGATGTTGGTTTTTGTCACTTCAGTGGCCAAACAAAATGCTTAGAAGGTGAATCTGTTGGTGTGAGCAACTGGTCTGAGACCTTAAGGAAGGAAAATGCCCCTGTTGTTGCACCTATCAAGGAAAAATCAAGGGATATCTATAGACATAATGATGATAAAGTTGAGAAAAAATTTACTGGTCAGAAGGTTTCTTCCATCAAAAGTCTAAATAATAGTACTAGAGAGGATGACCAATTTGGACGTGAAGGATATGAGGCCACGTTTAGGAAAATGGATGGTGCTTTTCAGAAGGATTGCAAATCAGGTGCGCAGAACCACAGCAACAGTGAATTTTTGGACTTGCTTCCATCAGACACAATTAATCAATTGGAAAAATCTGCAGGGAGACATAAGTCATTGGATTTCTTATTTTTTGGCAATAAAAAGGAAAATCAGTGTTGGAAAAGTAGAGAATCTGATGCATTGGAAGTTGATGGTTCTAGTTGTGATGGCTTGGGAAGGGCTCCAAGACAACTTGGAAAGGATGATGGTCAGAATGGCATTGATGATGTTATGCGAAGGCATCCTTTGCTTGCTGCCAGCAACATTCTTGCATCGAATCATCTCAGAAATGATTTCTTTAGTCAGGTAGCAAATGATGCTTTGGAAGGAGCCAAGGATCTTAAGCATTCAGCAGATCCTCTTCAGGTTTTTCCTTATTCTGTCTTGATTCTTTAGCTCTAGAACATTTCACTTTGGTTTACCTTTCTTCTGGAGAATGCTTATATGTTTACCATGAATAAAGTCTGACATATATTTTCTTCGTACTTTGAAGATTTCTGCATCAGGCCTTCAAATTGCTGAGCTATTCTTTCAAGCAGCTTTGAAATTTCTTCATGGGGCATCACTTTTTAATCCTAACAACAACAACAACAGTACCAACAATGGGAACATGACATCAGCTGAAATGTATGGTCATGCTGCAAAACTGTGCGAGTAAGTATAGATTGCCAACTGTTATAAGACTCTGTATGTTGTCTTTCAGAGGTCTACCGAAAGAAAAGATAAGGGAAAAATAATATGTTGATCAGAACAGAGGTAGTAATAATGAATTATGAAAGATAAAATTCCAGAACTTGTGGTAATAGAGTTGCAGTGCCTCGAAATAGATGGTGGGCTTGTGTCCCTCATTGTACTTTCACCTATAGGTCCAGTGTTATCTTATTATGTTTTTCATATCAATTATCTAGTTAAATTGTTTTTATGGCTTGACTAACCACATAATTTAAAGCCAACCAAGCCTTCAATTGACTTATTCTTTTAGTATTTAGTATGGGATTGTAACAAAGATACAAACATTACCCAAAGTATGTAGATGGGGAAGGATATGATTGTAAGGCAATTGGTGTCACCTCCAAGAAAATTATCACTGAATATAAGCTAAAAGTTGGTGTCTTTTCATGCATAGATTAGAGCAACATGAAATAAAAGTTGGGTGTGTTTTCATGTATAGTTTAGAGCAACATATTGCTTTAAATTAATTTTATTTTTGTGAGAAATTTTTTTAGAGTTTTCCATATAATTGCCTTTTAAAGTGCACAAGTACAGGAGATCTTAGTGTTATTGCGTTAACAGAATGCCATGTCATAGCTGTCTAGAAGTTCAATGGTGTGTCGTTTTAAAGCTGGAAATATTATCTGTGTAACTGCAAATGGTTGCTATCAGGATTTTAAGTTCTTTGTTAATGGTTGGGAAAAGACAATATGGAATAAACATTTTGGTTCTTACTTGAAAATGTATGCATTTTTCTAAAGCATATTCCAATCCAGACGTTGAGCAATACTTTATTGGAATAATTTTGGAAGTGTTGTTTATGTCATTGTACATGCTTCTACAGATATTGTGCTTCAGAATTTGAGAGATGCAATGACTTGGCCTCCGCTTTTTTGGCCCGCAAATGCATTGAAGTGGCATATATGCGGGTAGTCTATTCCAATGACCTCACTGCAAGCCGGGACCGGTATGAACTTCAAACAGTATTGCAAAGGGTTTCTGCAGGTAAAAATAAAATAAAAAACAGGCATGGTTTCTAGATAAATTGAAAATGTTTGAATGAATAAAATCCTGGAAAATTTGTCAAACCAATGTCATATCTTTATAACATTATAATTCATTGAGAGTAGAATTCTTGCTTGACTTTTTTTCTCCTCTGGTCCTCAGTTGAGTCTCCATCATCTTCCGACTCTGATGTTGAGAACCTAAACAGTGAAGTAAAAGTGGGGAAGAGACAAATAACTAAGGATGTTGGTTGTTCTGAAGCAACCAGAGATCATGTCATTCCTGCTAGAAACCAGCCCAACTTTGTTCGGTTGCTTAATTTTGTACGTATATCTTATCTAGTATACTATTTCCATTTTAGTTGACTTTGTTGTGATTGTAAGTATCATATCAATTTGTAAACTTGCTGTAGTCATGAAAAAGTTTGAACAAAATGTTATCATCTGTTGTGAGAAGTTGAAAGCTGTGCAAGAATTATTTTCATTTATCAAGAATGACAATGCTTGATTGAAAAATCATGAAACTCCCACAGAATCATGAACTCTGAGTTTCTAGCATTCAGTGTAAAGTTATGTTTTATTTTTCTCTTAGCTTATCGAGAAAAGAAAATTTACCATAAGGGATTAGTAGGACCATGCAAATTGATGGTGAGAGACACTCTAAATTTCCTCAGAGTTCTTTCATGGAGAGCATGTGAAACATGTCTAGGTTTTCTTGTTAGTTTCTCTTCCTTCTCTGTCCATAGAGAGGTTTGGTGTAATGACCAAATTATCTTGGTTTTTCCTTTTAAACCAGACATTGGTATTTGCAACAGATGATACTAGTACCAAAAATAGCCAAGAAAAATGATCTGGGAGAGACATTATTCCCCGGTGCTCCAGCATAGATTGTTCATTCACTTCCTTTCATGTCTCATTGTTGCCATATTTTAACCCTTTTACACATTCATGCAGTCTAGCATCCACTTTATACTGCATCTTCCATAGTACAAAAATTTAGGCACAACAATTATACTAAATGCATCTGGTGGCAGGCAGAAGATGTGAACCTTGCAATGGAAGCCTTAAGGAAATCTCAGGCTGCCTTTGCAGCTGCTGAAATAATTCTTGCAGAGACGGGCAATATGGAGGGCATTTCGTCTATTAAGAAGGTTCTTGATATGGGCTTCCATGATGTTGAGGGGTTATTGCAGCTGGTACGCTTTGCAATAGAGAGCCTCCGCAAAACTCCTTGATTCCTTGGGGAGAATCTTAATTCCAGGAATATGTTCAGCTTCTCCGCTTCATGAATTTACAAGGAGATACACAATCTCCATGCTCGTACCTCTTGGGTAGTACTTAGGTAAGGCCAGAAAGGACTACATTGAATATAAGGCATCTCCTGAAATTCAGAGTGATGCTACTTGCTGCTTTTCTGTTTTATTGTTGGAAGCTGGACACCAGTTTTGACACTCCAAGCTGTTCATGATGATAAACAGGTTTTCAAAAAGTAAAGATGGCAATTAGCAACACATTCAAAGTTGACAATTTTGAGCACCTCAAGCATGCAAATATGAGGTATGCAACTCATTATCATCACCACTCTTGTGCGCGTACACGCTTTCATGGTGCTATCTATACACAGTTAATGTTACTGCCTCACTGCAGACCCCAGAGGAAATAAGCCAGATAAAGTCGATAACCTGTATAGGAGAAATAAGGAGCTATCTGACAGATAATAGCAAGCTTTTCTCTCTCTCTCTTCTTCTGTAGTAGTCTCGATGAATACTTAAAGTTCCAGTCACATGTTTATATGATGCTATATTTTCCTTGCCATTTGAACTTTGATTTCTAATGTACTGAAAAATATCATGATCAATCAGCTACAATTTCAAACCTCTTTTTGACCTTCGACTGAAACTGTCAATCCTTGCAACACAAACCTTTGCTTGTTTTCTCTCAGCTTTGACAAAAACTCATGTGAGTGTGCAGTTAACAAATATGAATTGATTGACATGGAATTTGCTCTTTAACTTCTTGAATATCAACCAGGTGCAATGATGGTACCCACCAATTATATCTCCTGTCAAAACAAATTTTCATCCGAGAAACTCGGTGGACTGACGCATACATGGGGCACATACATGTATGTATATATTGACAAATGAAGCAGTGTTCTTCAAAATTCTTTTCACAAAATAATTTCCTTTTCCCCGGATGAGAACGAAGTTTCTTAATAATTGTGAAATTTTAAAGTTGCTTACAAAGTGATGGGCAAATAAAAAACTGAGAGAGAAGAACAGGCAGCTTGGCTGTCCTGAGGCCTTCACACAACCGGGTTGCCATGTCCTCTAAATTATGAGCCTTATCCCAACAACAATCCCCCGCCCTTCTCAGTGAATCCAGCATTCGCATACACCACAATATTCCAGTAGGCAGCGCGGCGCCTTGGCTTTTTTGCTAATAGCTATGTAAGTATGGGGCATGCCTTGTTAGTACAGCGCCGAACTAGTCATTTGCCTGAGTTTTGTTTCAGTGGGAGTGCGGGAAAGTGTTGGCGTCCACTTTCCGGTTCAAGTATTTGACAGGATGTCGTGGAGAAAATGGTGGAAAAATTAGAGAAATTCTTGCTGACAAAGACAACAATTTAAATCATCTGAATGCCCAATTCATTTGATCAAACAAACAATTTAAATTTGATGATCTGATAAATATCCTTAACCCCAAGGTAAGATGTTAGAACACAATCCCCACGAATCAAATTATGGGCCACTGCCTTCCTCCGACAAAAACTCGTACAAGCCTACAAATGATTCTTCAAAAACCACACACCTGTTAGCTGTGCGATGAACAGCGCCTCTTTCATTGTTGAATGCAGACTGCTTGCTTGCTGTTGGTTGCATCCATTTCAGTGATAATATGGTATCGTATTGCATGCCTTCCAGTGTTGCAACATAGCAGTTCCCAAAGATGGAAATCAAATTTAACCATCTCCAGCACCTGAAGGAAGCAATCTGCCTCGCTTACTGTTGGTTGTTCATCTCCTTCCACATTCATCTGGAGATTAAAGTAAATTTTATGCTGCACAACTTCTATCCCATTTTTCAGCTAAAGCAATAAATGTTTTTCTCTCGGCAACTCGTCATCTTGCCTTATCCCATGGTTACACTGGCAGCCAAAAACAGAGAAAATAAGCAAATTTCTACGGCTATCTATAATTCCCTGAAAATTCAGATTCGAGAGCAGATTTATTGTTGTACCTTTTCTGTTAAAGAAGGCTACCATAGGTTAACAAACACTGAGAAATATGCAATTTTCATCCCTTTTTCAGACTGATGTTAGCAGATGCAGAACTCATAAAGACAAGATAGAGTCCCAACCTAACAAACCTGCGCCAATGTTCATTTCACAGGTATCATCAATAGCATGACTCAGTTAAAAAAAAAAAATTCAGCTCTCAAACTCGGGGATATCAATGTACTCCATACACTAAACATTAAGCTAAATCAATAGAAGGATAAACAAGTTTCGGCAACAAAATACAGTTTTTTTTTAAGGGTGCAAGCAGCAAATAAACAGCTGCCTCCTTCATCTAGAACCTTAAGCCATAATCTTGGCGGACCTCACATAGAGGCTATCAACAACCTTGCCAACATTGGAAATGGTTTCCAATGTAGCTGGGTAGATTGCATCTGTTTTTGGATCATCAAAAATGACGAGGCATCCAGCACCTTGGTCTAAAGTCCCAGCAAATTTTTTATCCAGAATCATCTGAGATAGTTTCTTTTCCACATGATCTACGGACAGTTCAATCAGATCTGCAATGTGAGCAATCTCAACCCTTGAGAATGGCTCGATCAACCTGCAGAGGTTCTGCTCTAGTAAAGTGTCATATAGGGATGAGAGATGTCGGTGCACAATTGGGTCTTCCTCTAGTTGGGCCTTAAAATCCCGAAGTGCAGTCTCAAAGAGCTTCAAGGAGCGCTTCGCATGAGCATCAGCGACAGCTTTCATTGCATCCAGCTCAGGCCCCACATATTGTAGCCCTGCTTTGGATGATATTATTCCTGCAACATCATCAGCTTGGCTCACCATTATTTTGCACAACAGCATATACTTGAGGCTAAATACTGCTCGGGGATCTTCAAGAGCATTGAAAGCTTCAAATGCTTCAAAGAAGTAGCTGTAAGCAGTTTTGTAATCCTTCTCTTCTGCATGAAGGATCCCACTCTGCAAATCTATAGTACCTTGTTGAGCTGGAGGCACATAAATTGCATTGGCTGCTGTTCTTGCTGCCGTTAGTGCAGCCTTGGCTTTAGGGAGGTTTCTTAGAGAAAAGTGGAGCTTGCTCTCCAGCAAGTCTATGTCCACAAGAAGAAGCTTGTCGTCCAATCTTCTCACCTCCTTGATCAGCCCGGAAAGCAGGTTTAATGCTTCTGAATACTCTTTATTTTCCATCAAAAGTGCTGCCAGTCTTGCTTCAACTCGCTGCCGAAGAAAAGTTCGCTTCTCAGCACGAGTCCACTGCACCATCTCTTTGCACAGAGAAATCTGGAGATCAGAAGTGCCTGGTATTTTAGCTACTGCATCAATAACCCCACGAACAATTTTTGCAGTTTTTGCCTTGGGAATCAAAGCAAAAAAAGGCCTCAACAGGGTCAGAAGGCTTCGAAGCTCCTCTGCTCGGTTCTCCTGTCTGAGAAGATCCGAGAGATTCGTGATAGCCTGTTCCTTAATCCTGAGTGATTCAGGAGAAGATGATGGGTTCTCTAGTATGCGGTACAAGATTGAAATGCCTTCAGAAGGATTTTTCGCTTCTAAAGCCTGGGCAATCGAATCCGTAGTTGCAGGGAGATACGATGTGGACATGGTGAATGCTTTGAAATATCCAATTCCTGCAAAATGAAAATTTATTTGATATTTGCAACCTTGCCTCGAGCAACGAAAACTGATGGTACATAATAAAAGTGCGCATATGCCCATAGAAGAAGTGCTTGCAAGATAATCTAGAGCCTAAGGGTGACTTCTCTTTGCACATGCTTAAGTGTAAAAAAAAAACAAAAAAACAAACAATAGGACACTGAAATCACATAGAGAAAGAGGACTCAATTATGCAACTGGGTTTACTTGTAAAATCCAGAACAGTAACAAATCCTCAAAGGGTAAGATGTAGTAAGTACTCTGATCACAAATCAATCGAAAAACTAATGTTATAGCATGACAGTCTTCGAAGAAAATCAAAGGAGGCACGAAGAATCAAGATGCAAGACTTTTCTCAAATTAAAAACATTTGCTTGTTTACGATGAGATAAGCGAATCGATAAGGACAATATCGAGAATCGAACCTGATGAGAGACGCTAAAACCCTTGCCGCGAGAGAGGGGAAGCAAGCAGATGCAAGAGCAGGTAGCGAGTGAGAGAGCTCGATAGGCCTTCTAGAAGAATTATATTTTAAGTGTTTTTATTTTTTGGGATTGCAAATAAAACAAAATTATAATTATAATTAATTATAATTATAGAAAAATTAAAAAATTGCACTTCAACCTATTTTTTTAAAAAATAATAATATTAAATTAATATTTTTTTTAGATTTTTTAATGTTTTTTATTTATGCTGTAAAAAAATTTTAAAAATAAAAATTTATTAATTTAATATATTTTTAATTAAAAACATTTTTAACAAATATCACTCATAAGTCATAACATCATCAAACACACACTTCGTCTACTCTAGCTCTTGTCTTATTTCATGTCATTGTTCATAGATATTTTTCTATTCATGATCTTTAAAATCTTGATTTTTTTCATTTTAATAATTAAACTTTATTTATTTTTAATTATGTCCTTAGAGGATATGTTGACATTGTTTTATTTATTATTATCTTCTTTGGCTTGCTTGCTCTAATTTACCTAGTGTGTCGTTCAATATTTTTAAATTAATTAGAGACTAATTTTATAAAAAGATATTTTTATTTTGTTTTTAAAACTAGAAGTGTGTGTTTGATGATGTTATGAGTGAGAGTGGATGGTAGTTGTTTTTTAAAGTATTTTTTACTAAAAAATATATCAAAATAATATTTTTTTTATTTTTTAAAAATTATTTTTGATATCAGCGCATCAAAATGATCTAAAAACACAAAAACATATTATTTTGAAGTAAAGAAAAAAATAAAAAAAATTAAATTTTTTCAAAAATATTTTTAAAATATAAAAATAAACCGGGCACGCTTTTGCCTTGCCAATAAGAATGCTACTGGCATTTTTTTTATGTAATTTTGGTTTTTTCCTTTCTCCTTCCAGCTTTTTTTATATAAAAAAAATGTTTCTCGGGCACCTATTTTTTTCTTTGGTATTTAGATACTTTGTAACTTACAGTATAGCGTGTATATAATAATCTTATTATTTCTGGTCTCATTATTAATTAGAAAATATGTAGTTTATAATAAAATGATTTTGAATGTCTGAAAACGTGGCATAACATTGCCAAAACCAAGAGTATGACTAATTATGATTCAAAACATATAATTTTTAGAGTATTTTCTTGGTGGTTGGTTCTATGATCTTGATTTAGAATTTTTAAGATTTATCTTGAAAAAACTATAAAGCCCTTATATTGAAGAAAATGAATTATCCACAAACAGTCATTCAAAAGTTGTAATTGTTTTTAGCATGGTTGAGAATTTGAGAGATGCAATGACTTGGCACACAAATGCATTGAAGTGGGCATATACGCGGGCAGAGTGTTCTAATTTTTGGGTTATTGAATATGATAGATGCAGTAGAAACTA
>Ga0307517_10007688_pt1 | contig 15660 bp, 8 predicted proteins | sample 23_EM_MG_FD_194515 | JGI IMG/M metagenome (GOLD analysis project Ga0307517, IMG submission 194515) | Populus trichocarpa ectomycorrhiza microbial communities from riparian zone in the Pacific Northwest, United States - 23_EM | ecosystem: Host-associated > Plants > Roots > Unclassified | place...
CTTAATTTATATATTTGATGTTTAAACTTAAATAGATGAACTTAACTCTGAAATTCATATAATCATGTTTTATATATGCGTGTTTATCTCATTTTTTCCTCTATAATGATATTTGTTGTTCAATGTATGTTATAAATATTATGGTTGTGATGAGGATGATGTTTGTGGGATTGAGACCCAAGACGATTAGGTCGTGATTGAGTTATGAGATGTGAGATATTAGAAGTGTAAACAGGTATATGTCAATAACTTGGGACCTCCCAGTATAGGGGAGACTCTGCCGAAATTTTGATAAAACTTGTATATCAAAAAAAAAAAATATTACCTTGAATTTTTCAATGTATCACAAAAAAAAATAATAGAAAATCAGGGTTGTTACAGTTGTGATCGGATTAGATGTATATTCCAATATCAATTCGTAAACACTATTGCAGAAAGAAATTCTCTGCGAGATCCATGAATCAATGATCGTGTGCCCATTCCTCCTGTTTCCATTCCCAGGTTAAGGACTAAAATTGATTCGTGGGGACAGATGTGGCGAAAGTCAGAGCTGGGGGACTCGCGAATTTTTTTCCCTTGAGAGGCGGAAACTGAAACGATGGAGAGTAAATTCTAACTTAATTCATGGAGTTGATTGAAACTAATTAATTGGTACATGTAGTATTAAAAATAATTAAATGGTTCTTTGGACATAATCAATTTAATAGTTTTTTTTTTTTTTTAAAAAAAAAAAACCTTCTTTCCTCGTCTATTCTTTCTATTTTTATCAACTTTGCCTTTTCCTTAGAGAAGGGACATAAAATTGACGTAAAAATAAAGCTTAAAAATATAGTTTTTGAAAAAGGAGAATTAATTAATCAGTTTTGTTAAATTATTAAGGGCTTGGTTATGATCAACTCAAATTGGGTTCAAGAATCATGCGCTGCCTTTTAGATCCGCAAATATGAGAAAGTACTTGGCGTGATTGCTACAATGATTCCTTCAAGTAAAATGTTTTCGTTTATGTAATTCAATTATATAAAATAAGTTAAAAGTTAATCTAAGTTACGATCATTTTAAATCATTGAAGAAAAAACCAGCAAACATTAATTAACAAAAGCTAAATAAGAAGGGAATTCACAGTTCCCTCCTCATAGATCACATACTAGGTTTTTTTTTTTTAATTTTAATTGTATATTTTAACATTGAGATTGGGATATATAATTTATTTTGATTTGCTTTCTATCAAGTTATTCTAGTATCATGATCCGGGTCATGAATTTAGTGGGTTGACCCTGTTAACTCGAGTTTTTTTTATCTTTTTTTATTGAATTTTTATCCTGTTTCATTCTTTAATGTTTGGTTGACTGAGAATTAGTATTTATAATTTATTTTGGTTTATTTTTTTTGAGGTTATTGTGGTTTATTTACTTGAGTCACAGGTCTGGCCTGTTAACTTAAGATGGCTCAGGTCGTATTGTTTTATTTATTAATCGATTTTTTTTTAATTTCATCATTCAATGTTGTGTTGATTAGGGATTTGGGTTCATATTTTGGTTCGATTTACTTTCTATATAGCTATCATGGTCTCATGACCCACGTCACATATTTGATAAGTTAACCCAAGTTATCAAATCAATCTAATATGTTGTCATCTCAATATTTAACAAAAACTATCATCTTAAGTTTTTTTAGTCAAATTATATTTTTATCGGTTGTCTAGATTATTTTTTTATTTTCAAAGTCGATCAGGTCATATTTGATCAATCCCCACACGATTTAAAATTTTTTTCTACTAGAAACACGTTAGCAATATCTATTTTTTTTATTAAAATATTTTTAATTTGACCCACAACATAATACAGGTCAATAATCTAGTATCCCACAATTCCATCTAAATAATAATTTTTTTTCATAAAATAAATAAATAAATAAAGCTCCTCCAATTGATGATAAAGCAGTCTTTTCTTTTTTTTCTTTTTTCATTTAGGTAGCATTTCATACAGGTCAATTGATGATAATATTATAAAATATATGGGCTGGGCTGGACTCAGCCCAAAAGGGTTGTGTCGATCTCGGCCTAACAGTCCTCTCTACTTCTTTGGTTTGGGTCGATGATAATATTATAAAATATATGGGCTGGGCCGGACTCAGCCCAAAAGGGTTGTGTCGATCTCGGCCTAACAGTCCTCTCTACTTCTTTGGTTTGGGTCTGACCCGGCCCAGACATCAGGGCTGGGCCAGAACCGGCCCGACCTAGAAAAGGAAAAGAGGGGGAATTATTTTGCCCCTCACGTCCTCCTGCATGCAGAACGATATTTGTTCTGCATGCAGGAGGAGATGAAGACGAAGGAGACGCTGGAGGGGAAAGAAAAGTTACTTAGCGTGGAGGAGGAGGTGCCCTTGCTGGACTGGCTGAGGACGCTGGCTTCGCTGGTGGTGCTGTGGTGGCGGTCGATGGCAGAGAGAGAGAGAGAGAAGGAGAGTGAAGATGGCAGACCGTTAAGGAGGCTGGTTTTTTTGCTGTCTTTGGACCTAGATCTCCCCACCCATGGAGCATGAAAATCACATCTATTTATGGGTGGTGGAAGAGGGACACTTTGTCTCTTCTAGTGCCAAATGTTGGCCATTGGTTCGACCTGAAAGCACTTCAACCATTGCTTCAAAGAAGCAATAATGAACTGCCAGTTTTGTGCAGGAAAATGGCTGGTAGGGTTGGCTACTTTGGGGCGGTGCCGCTGCCTCTGCAGCCTTGATAAGCCCGGACGGTTTATACTAGCGTGTAGTCAGGTATCACAGGATCGTTTTCGTGCAGGTTTTATCTAATTTGGGGAGGAAACGAGGCGTCAAACGTCTTGGGAAGGAGGCCCCTCGGGCAACCTCGTTGGAGAATAAGATGAATAGTAATTTTTCTGCCAATTACGCTTTAGTCCTTCAATTTGTGACTTATCTCTAATTACACCCGTGATTGACTTCAAACTTTCAATTCTATTTAATTTCACCTCTGAATAACTTCAATTCAAGCCCCAGATTTTAGCACCTATTTCCCTTTTAGTCCTTGGTTTTGGATTTCTTCAATCAAGTCCCTAATTGCCCATAAAACTTCAATATTTATGCAATTAAGCTCCTGATTTGACCAAATCAACTTTAAAAAATTCTAATTTAACCCAGAACTTTAATTTCTTCCAATTAAACCCCAAATTGACTTTAAAATTAATTTTTCTTGCAATCAAACCCTTCATAAATTCAATTAAACCTCCAATAAAATTTAATTGAGTCTATAAATATTTTTTTTTGGACCTTTCTTCTTCAAATTGAATTTTCTTTGTCAACAGGGCTCTTCATCTATAAAAAATATACTGTCAAATTTTAATCTTTGAATTTTTGAGCCTCCTCAACCAATTTCTAGCCATTTTCTAGGCGCTCCGATATCCTCTTCTCACTGTTATTATTTTTTGGATTTTTTTTTGTTTTTAGTCCGAATATATTTTTTTTTTATTTTGGAAGAGAAAAAGTGAATTTGGAGAATAACTCAGAAATAAGTTATGAAAAATATATTAAAAAAGAAAAGAAAATATGTTGGCGTGTGGATAGCACCTGTCAACACGTCATTGACTTTTTCGCCTTCAAATGGCACATCCGACAATCAACGGTGAGATTTCTTGGTATGGTTAGGTTCATCTCGGCAACTTCTCCCTTCCACGGCAATGCGTGTGGCAATCTGGTTCCAGTTTGGTGCTGGTGAGCTTTTTTGCTCTCTTTGTTTTCTCTCCACCTCGACTTTTGCTTGTGGCACTTCAAAATTTCAAACCAGCCTTTCGATTTGTTTTTCCTTCATATTTGATCATTGTTCTTTTAATTATAATTTTTTTTAATTTGAAATGGTATATAGAATTGGAAATGTTTTTTTTATCAATTTCATCCTCCTTTAATTTTTTATCTATCAAGTTTGGTCTTTGTTTTTTTTTATTGTTTATTTGTTTTAGACAATTTTTTGAATTGAAGTTTTTTTTACGATTTCATCGACCTTTAATTTGTTTTTCCCATGTGATGTAATCCTCATTCTGTTTTTTGCACTTTTGCTTTTTAATTTAATTTTTTGATGATTTCATCTTCCAACATTAAATTGGTTGGGAATTGAGTTTCTTGATTGAATTAAGATTTAGGACTTTGTAGGTTACAAGTTTGGGGGACAAACCCATGTTTAGGAGATTCACGTGGGTTTACTTCGTTTTGTTTCCTTATTTTAAGCTAATGTTTTTTCAATTTCATCCTTTAATATTTATTTATTTTTAAATTTCAACCTCCTTCAATTTTTTATCAGTCATATTTTGTCCTCGTTCTTTTAATTTCTATTAGTTTTGTTTTAGATGATTTTTAGAATTGAAGGTTTTTTTTATCATGTCACCATTCAAATTTTTTTATGTGCTTTGGTCCTCATTCTTTTTGTTGCAATTCTTTTTTCTTTGGCAAGTTTTTTAATTTAGATTTTTTTTCGATTTCATCCTCTAATATTAAATTGGTTGGTAATTGAGATTCTTTATTGAACCCAAGTCTAGGATTTCACAAGTTGTGAGTTTGGATGATTAACCTTAATATAGAAGACTCACCCATGTTTCCTAGTTTTTTTTTAAGCTAATTGTTTTTCAGTTTCATCCCTCAGAAGTCAAGTTTAATCTTTCAACATTTATTTATTTCTTAAATTGCGTCTCCATTCTTTAATAGAACCCGAGGTTAGTTGAGACGTGGCCAAGGATTAATAAGGAGAAGAATAAGGGAAGAAAAAAAGAGAGGCAAATTATCCAACTGGGTTAACTCATTGTGGTCGTGTCGATCGCCTAGGTCATTAATGATTTTGCGAGTTAGCATGAGTCAATATGGTGTACTGTCGTCATCTTTTCATTTTGCTCCATAGATTTTTTTTTGCGATTTAATCTTTTGATAATTTGATGTACTACATTTGAGTTAGGGTTGGTCGGGGTTAAAACAATAATAGTGTTAAATTGTTTTTTAATCATATCACTATTTGAATATTGCAACCGATTCACACTTGGCTCATTAGGTTGAAGAAGCCACATCAACTTTTTTTTATTTATTACCATGTATGATGATTGACATATTGGACAAGTTTTTGATCCTCATTTCAAGTATTTAATGACATAAAAAAAAAAAACTCTAATATTTTTCTTAATGCAGTCGTTGTGTTTTGATCCGAAGGGGGACTCAGTATTAATTTATATAAATATAAAAGTTAATTAATCCCATCTCCTTTTATATATGACAGTCTTAGCCCATCCAATTCCGCTTGACCAATAAAAATCTGTTCACCAAGTGCAATCCTCGGGAATAAAGCCAAGCCTAGTCGAAGGAGATTTAGCTGCATGCCTTCCCGCCAACAAAGTTTTAACAGAATTCTGAGGGTTGGAAGTTTTAATTCTCTATCTCACACAGTTGTCATGGTTCAGTGATGTGTGCTTTGCAGCTCTGATCCACGTATACCGATTCTTGCACGCCTTTCTATCTGCTAATGCACCAACCAATAGATTCTTATAATAATACCCCTCCCCCGTGTGTGTGTGTGTGTTGACTTCCTCCATTATTATTTCTTAGTAAGCATCACTTGCAGAGTACTCTTGCAGCCTAAATAGAGACATCTAAACTTAAATTGTTTCCAGGGTCCGTCTATCAGGGCTCAAGGGCTTTAGCATGCCACGTTTAGGGGTGCCAACTCCTTGTTCAAGATCGTCAACTAGGTTAAATTTAATTTCCCCACTGTGTTTTCTTGTTACATTCTTTATTTTCTCTCGAATGCCACGCAAGAGACTTTCAAGTTTTTCTGCCCCTTGTTTAAGTTCAGCTTTCACGTTGCATGTACATAAGTGGTGTGGATAATGGAATTCTGCAAGTCACTTTGTGAAACCCAGATGGAATTCTCAGTGGTATACTCTAAACGATGAATCTAATAGAGGGTACTTTACATTTTCTGTGTATACTCTCTTTTTTGGCCCTCTCTCTCTAACAGGTTTATAATCTTTAAGTCTTAAAATGCTACGACAGCTTAAGAAACCATGCCATTAAACTCAGACTTAGGCTAACCAAAAATGGATTGAACACTTTCTTGTTATATATGATCAGCACATTCTGTGCAGTTTTATATGAACACCTGAAATGATCCATAACTAAAATTATAACAGTTAGCCGGTCCTTCAAACCTAAAATTTTGTCAATGGAGGGAGATTGTTCATTTCTTTCTTAAGCTGGAGCTCAGTGAGGGTCTAATTACTGTACAGGATTAAGGGAACACGTTTTAAGGTTATAGTAGAAACGGAAGAACAGGTGGAAGTCTCATTCACAGGAGGGCAAGCTCGTTCCCCTGAACATAGACAAAAGGTAATGACTAAGCTGATAAAATTATATTATAGGTTTGTATGTAATGCTTCGTGGTTCCTCAGGATTCTACTAGGATTGCATTCAAGCTCAGGAAGGACAAGTAAACAAACTTAATCTCTGTTTTCTCTTTCCTTCTTATGGGATCTATTTTCACACGGAAACTTAGAGAGAATATTAAGAAATGGAATTCTTTAAAAATACAGAGCAATGACCTTTTTTTAACGTGGCTGACTTGAATGGATAGGTTTCACTACATGGCCGTAGCGGACAACAGACAGATACATGCCATTGCCTGATGACCGATTGCCGCCAAGAGGCCAACCCTTGGCCTATCCCGAGGCCGTTCAGCTTGCCAATCCTGTCGAGCCAGACTTCAAAGGAGAGGTATATACATGCTTCTTTCTCTCTCGTTTTAATTCTTATAAGATTTTGAATTTTTCCATTATAAAATGAAATTAAAGACAGCAAGGTACATGGGTGGATATGCATGGACCCGCTAGTAGGGTTTCGGCAAATTACACCGAGCGATGAGTTTCGATCCGGCGGACCTGTTAAACAGAAGTTGACCCAACCACTCTTGCAGTAAGCAATGCAGCTTAATTATGCTAATTAGGCTCTTCATTTCTAACAGCATTTTATTATGGGATCAAAATGTTATAACCAGATGTTTCTCAGTGCTCATTACTCGGGAGATGGTTTGGTGCCAAATATTGGAGCTGGTGAGGCATGGAAGAAAGTATCTGAACCCGTGTTTATGTATTTTAACTCTGTGATGGATGGAGATGACCCTCTTTCAATTTGGGAGGACGCTAAATTGCAGGTTATTTTCATTGTGTCTAAAATGAGATTAACTCCTCAACTATACCAATAGTTCAAGCAAATTCATTTTTAGTAAGCTGCAGCTAATAAAGGTTTATGAGTGTGATAATTAGATGTTGATTAAAGTCCAAAGCTGGCCATATAATTTTCCAGCTTCAGAGGATTACCAAAAACCGGATCAACGACGGATTCTTAGTGCGAGACAGGTAGGGAAGCAGAGATGATCAATCTGATTTACTTTATATTAATGGTTGTCTTGTTCAATGTCTAGGCTTGTTAGCAATGATTGTATACCAGCAAATGGAGCTTATGCTGGAGTAGCCTTGCCAGGAGATGTGATGTCGGATCGTGGCAAAGAGAACGCAAGGTGTAGCTTTGAATTTTGTTTATCTTGTCTGTTCTTAACCATTTCCGCAACATAACAAAGAAGCGCTAAGAATATACACCAAAAGGATGGATAAAAGAGACTCAATGCTTTGTTGAAGCCATTTTAGGGGAAGTTTTTGTCTAGCAGACCCTTGAAGATAACAATGTTTCCTGTTATTTGCTATCAGGATTTCCAATTCTGAACTATAGCAGATGAAGACGGCTACTTTTCCATTACTATTACCTCAGGCATGACTCCCTAGATTTGGCTCTATTAAAATTTCTTTGGAAGCACCTCTACCACTATAAACCATAACTTCAAATCCTGGAACACAGGTTGTGACATTGAGATGGGTGATCTCGTGTATGAACCTCCGAGAGATGGGCCAACATTGTGGGAAAGAGGCATCCCTGATCGTTCGGCAAAACAGTTTTGTGCTCCTTGTTCTAATCCCAAGTACATCAATAAACTCTATTTTAATCATCCTGAAAGTTTAGTCATGCTAGCTTGCGCAAAAGGAAATCTCTCCTCACGAGGCTTATTTTTGCAATGACGTTCTACCATCTTCTTTGTGCAAACACTTTGTACGAGATTGCAATACTTAATGGTTTCCTAAAATATATACTCACGGCAGAAATAGCAAATTTAAAATTTTTCAGGATTTCTAATCATCCTGTTAAACATATTTAAAAATATTTTAGAGTTTTATGCGGAGATTATCTGAAGATCGAATGCTATTTTCGATTTTAAATATTTTCTTCAAAAGCTGAGTTATTGCAAACCACAAACTGTTAAATTGTCTTGTCTCTAACAGTAGTACATACAAACCACCAGTGAAAAACTTCTAAACTCTTTTAGAAAAGAGAAATTATTATATCTTAGAATACTATCTCTTTTCTTTTATGTTTTAGGTATTTTAGTATTATACTACTGTACTCACTTTTTTCACCATCCACATGAAATAAAAGACATAGCTTTTTATTTATAGGGAAACCTAAAACCCCTATAAATAAAAAAAATATCAATTTACCCCTTAAATAATATCATATATTATTTTAGGTTAATTTTAGAAATTTATTCAATCAAGTCCTCACTTGATTTTGCTAGGTCTAGAATTGTAATTCCCTGTATAAATTACATTCCAGTCTTTAATTTCTAAAACTTATTTATAATCAAGTCACACTTGATTAATCATCTCATTTTAATTTATTATCATCATTCTTAAGAGTGCGACCCATTAGTTCCCTAATAAATTCACCCAAATATAAATCACAATCCTAAATAAAATAGGATTAAATAAATTAAACAAATTCATTTATTATCAATTCAACAATTAATTGATTTATATTTTAAGATTAAGTACAATGTCTAGCAACCTGTCATGATTCCTTAAATATTAGAAAAGTTATAAGTGACTTAACTTAACCTTTTAGTGATCAATTTATTAGAGTAATTATTATTTCATCATCAACAATTAATATTCTGATTTAAATATTATAGCATGGAATGTGTCTACCATGTCAAATCATGTATGTTCTTTGAATAAGATTCGAAACTCTTTACAAATTTTATTCCACCTTGCATAAAGATTTACAATCAATACCATTTAAGAACAGATAAAACGTTTTTTCTAATTCATCTAAGGTGATGAATCATCTTTTAATTACTTCAATACCTTCATATAGTTCATGTTATACTTAATATTTTCCCGTTTGTTACCCTTGATTAGAACAACATGTAGTAGGATCAAAACATAACACTTTCTATATAAGATAATTTAGTGATCTCAAGTTTAAGGATCATTTACGCAACTGTCATGTGAGTCTTTCCATAAACACAAGTAATCTCTCCATATGGAGTTCTCATGCGACTCAATTCAGTGAACATGTTATCTGACAAACACCTACATATTAGTTCTAGATATCCTTCATACCTCAGCTTATGAGAACAATTGTTTCCTATCATAAAGAAAAGAACATAATATGTATCAATCTTAATAGTTCTAATTAATATTAGTCTTAATAGAGCATTGATTAGGAACATTTTAGGAACAATGCTTTGATTCAATAGAAATCTTATGATTATAATAACTTTATAATTTTCTTTGCAAAACATTTTTATCCCAAAAACTTTATTTTTACTCTAAATTCATTAATCAAGTATTTAATTTATTAATTAAATATTTGATAGATATTAAAGAAAAATAAATTTTTATTAATAAATAAAATATATTTAGATGAACAATGTCAAAGCCATGTATAACCAACTAATAAATAAATCTTTATTAATAAATTAAATAAGTCTTTAGTTAAATGATAATTAACTAAGCAAAATTAATTCAAAAAAGAAAAGAGAAAAGCGACGGAGCATTCAGTTTCCATGGATGTTAGTTTTTGCAAATTTCTGTTCTTGAAGGCCTAAATAAACAATCCAAAATCAAACCTTTTATTTTCAGGCGGGTTGATATAATGTGTTTGGTGCACCGTGTTTCTTTAAATTTTAATTTTTTTCATTTAAAATATATTTTTTATGTTTTTAAATAGTTTTCATGTGCTAATATCAAAAATAATTTTTTAAAAATAAAAAAAATATTTTAATATATTTCTAAATAAAAAAAACACTTTAAATCGTTACCGCTATTACAGTCTCAAATACACCCATACAGAAAAGGATAACTCAATTGAAAGACATGGACTCTATTGGCTATACAGTATAGATGTACCTGGTGCTCCACTTGTTGAAGGTGATAACACTTTGTTTTTTACACGACCAAAAAGCACCAGCCCTTTCCTAAAAGTATAGATTATGATAGTTTGGAAGGTCCTCCTTCTAGTTCCAGAAACAAAACCTGAGAGTTCATTTTAGTCCACTTGTATTTTACCTCTATACTTTTTGACATGTTAATTAAAAGAACCTAACTGGTGTGGACAAGCCGTGATCTATTATGGATTGGAAGAGTAAAATCATGCTTTTGCCCTTGAACAAAACAATTACAGACCTAGCATTGAGGGTAAATGGGTCTTTTTATAACTAGTCATTCTTGAATTAGTTGGGGGTATCTCAGCCTTTTTGTAATTTTTTGCATAGTTAAAGTACTTAATTGCCCTAAAAAAACCACTTGACTATGGTTTAGAAGCTTTTTTTATATTTCATTTTTTCAAGCATAGTATAATGACTTTATTATCCTTGGAATTAAAATTCTCATAGCTTGACTTCATAGGCTTATTACTAATTTCACAATGTTTTTCTCGTAATACTTATTTGGTCTTAGGGGCAATATGGTATTTTGATAAATAAAAAAATTCAAAAAAGTTGATAATGTGTGAATTGCACATGTTAGTCGCTCTGTTGCCTTCAGACAACGTATGTAACTGACTCTAATGGTTGAAACTATTAATCTTCTACAACATCATTTGATTCGTCTCGACATCCTCTTTCTTTCTAGGCAACGTGTATGGTCAACGAACCTTCGGTTCGGCGCCAAAAGCCTTTTCTTCTTCTTTTTTTCTCTCTCCTCCTAAAAATATGTGACTAACCCTCCAAGTTTGCAGATCAGCCCTTCAGGTTTTTTTATCTTTGGATTTGGTCCCTTTTTTTTTATTCCTATTTGTTTTATTTTAATTGATTTCTAAAATCTATTTTTTTTTCAATTTCATCCTCCAATTTTTTAGTGTATCAAATTTAATCTTTAATCTTTTGATTGTTTTTTTTATTTGAGATGGTTTTTTAATTTGATTTTTTTTTTCTTAATTTCACCCTCCATTTTTTTTCTTTTAGATTTAATGCTCATTTTTTTTTGCTAATTTTTTTTTGCTTTGGTACACTTTTTAAATTGAGATTTGTTTTTTGATTTCATCCTTCAACATTAAACCGGTTGAGAATCAAGTTTTTTAATTGAACTCGATTCTATGATTTCACGGGTTGTGAATTTGAGAGATTAACCATTTTTTATATTATTAAATTTGGGTTGCCTGTTAAAAAAATATTAAATTAACAAAAAATATTAAACATAATCAACTAAATGACTAGAGTCTCGAATTGTTTTACTTATTTAGAAATCCTAGTGTCACCTGAAGTTGTTTCTTCTTATCTACACAACCCGGGGCGTTGCACTAGCTACTAGTATAGGTTTACTCGAATAGTTTTTTTTTGTCCTTTTTTTAATTTAATTTTGTTTACTGATTTTAGCTTTCAATATTTGGTTCATTATAATTGAGATTTCTAATTTGTTTTGATATGGATTCCATGGATTTATCATGATATCATACCCCAAATTACAGGTTTCGTACGTTAACTATGGTTGACTCAGGTCAATCCAATGTGCCACCATTTCAATATTTTTTTTAAAAATATCCAATATGTCACCATTTAAGTATTTTAAAAGTGTTTCAGCTGGTATGCATCAGATTTTTGACTTCCTAACATCTTTACATGGTTTTTAAGGTTGAAAAAAAAAATTAATCTGACCTAAAGCGTAGTGTAGATAAAAAAAATATTAGTGTATTCTATTAATGTGTGATACTAAATTCATATTTCTTTTTCTTGAGATTTAACGATTTTGTTTTGATGGGACACCAACTAGACAATTGATATTAAATCTAAATCATGAAAACATTTGGTTTATGAAAACCAAATCATTTTATAATATTGGTTTAATCACATGATTAATGTAGTATCCTTTCATATTTTGGGTTAAGTTTTTGTTGAAAATTGTTCTCTAACATAAACAGTTTAATATGGAACATTAACATGTCGAAAATCAATATAAATAAATTAAAAATTGATATAAAAAGGCTTTTAATTGACAAACATTAACATTGAAATATCACATGATTTTCTTATGACTTATTTAGTGTGGACTTAAAAAGTTAAAATGAGGCTTGTAAGGTACTAAAATGTTTACGGATAAGAGATTCTAGTCTAAATAAGTTTTAGTTTAAGTCAAATGCATGCTCAACTGAAGCAAAGATTTGAGTTAATTGTAAAATAATTTTTAGCTTTTTATATATAAAACAAAATAATTGGTTATATTAGAACAAAATATTTAAAATGTCACTTTTTAATTCTATATTAAAACCATCATATTTAGTTTTGCATTTAACCCATCCTACTTAATTCCGCAAAAACATTTTACTAAGATCTTCTATAAATAAGAGGAAAGAGATGTCAATTTGAGGAATGAAAAACAATATGAAACATCTCCATTACCTATTGTGTACTCCTTTATCTCTTTCCTTTTAAAGCTTTGGGTTTGTTGTACTAGAGAGAATTTGAAATTGATTTTAAAAAACTTTATAGGCCTTATTTGGTTGTGCAATTTTTCAAGGTAGTGTTGTTGTAATATTGAGAAGCTGCTTGTAGTAGAACCATTTGTACCAAGTGATGGACAAATAGTTGAATCCTTAATAACAACATTTATAGTTTCTTATTTTTTCCTGAAAATTCATCAACAAGTAAGCTATATTTATTTTGAGTTGAGATATCTTGATTTCCTGTATATAGATTTAGATTTACTTTCTTGATTATTAGGTTATTGATTTTCTTATATAATTAGTTTTCTGAGTTAGCTTGATTAGTATTGTGTGAGTGTGTTAAAAACATGGTATCAAAGCTAGTTTTTTGAAATCCTTAAACCCCTAATTTTTCCTTTACTATATTCATTTTTTTTCTTCTTTTGAAGTCTTTAAATCCTTTAAGAAAAAAAACATCGAATCATTCTCTCTTTAATATATTAAGAGAAACATATTGTGTTTTGTGTATGATATTTTAAAAAATAATACAAAGATAAAAAAAAATATTTGAACAACTTTCCATAATAATAATTTGGAGATCCTTTCACTTTTGATCAAATGCTTCAATCCAAGTTGTTCAAGGTCTGATTGAGCTGAAATTTTTAAACACGTCTAGGCCATGAGGTTTTATAATCTTAATTGTGAAGATTGGATTTGGAGCAACCTAATTTGTGTTTTTAGCCGTGAACATTAACCGTGATTTTAGGATTCACACAAAAAGGAGAATATTTATTTTGATTGTTATATGTTTGATTTAGGCATTCTAAATTAGAAAAAGATCAGTAATAAACATGGATTCATTAAAAGATCATGAGAACTTCATTTACATTTGCCAAACTAGTCGAGAAAACTAATTTATATGATGAAATAATAGATGCGATGAAGAAAATGGTGAAACCTGATTTTGAATTAACAATGGAGGAGAGAAACTTACTCTCTATGGGTTATAAAAAGATGATTGGTAGAAGTAAAGAATCATGAAGAATCTTGTTGTAAAGTCTCGATAAATCATAAATAAGATGATAGAGAAACATGGTGAAAATTTGATAGAAAAGATTTAATAAGGAAAAACTGAACAAAATATTAGGGTACATTAAAGGAATAATTATGAGTGATGAAAAAAAATTATTTCAAAAATTAACTTGAGGATGTTGAAAGTTTGGTCATAAATCAGTATAAGAAAACATTGGAAATAAATCTTGGTGCACCTAAACAAGGCCTAGGGTCATTAAAGGAGAGGGGTATAAATACAATGAGACAAAATCAGCTCATTTTTTCTCTACTAGGGCCGACCATAATAGCCTTAAAAGAGTCCCCTTTCTTGTTCTTCTTTATCAAATCCTTTTGCATGTCCTTGCCAAAACAATGTTAAGTGAGAAATGAGTTTGGAAAGAAGGGAGCTACACTTAAAAGACATTGAGAGATAAAAAGAGAGACGGCCAGAAAAGGAGGAGGAGGAGGAGGAGAAGAAGAAAAAATTGTCTAGAAAGCCTTTAAGCTCAAATTTGTTTGGTAAGATGATTTACATTGTTTAAATTGTGCTCTTGGTAACATTTGATGGAGATGATGAAAAACCCCTAAATGTTGTAACCTTAGGGTTTGTATGCATGTTGAAAATAAAGGTGTAACGGAACAAACATGTTAAGTGAATAAGGAAAGACACAAAACTAAGTGAAATACGAAAGAAAATTGAAAAGAAAAAAAAAAGTTGAAATCCCTAACCTTAGAACCGGCTAGCCTTAAACAAAGAAGGAAAGAAGAGGTATGGTTTAAAAGGGGTAATGTTAAATTTTTAATAAGTGTAAGTTGTGATTAAAAAATGGAAGTTTGGATAAATGGAAGAAATGTGTGTTCTTGTATACATGGAAGGGTTTTTATGGTGAAATGTTAGGAAGAAATATATGGTAAATATATGAGAATAACAATAAAAAGGCTAGAACCAAAGGAATAATAGAAGAAGAGAATTTCTACCCCTACATGTCGACAAAAAGGGAGATGGTAATTAGTTTAAAAATTATAATATAAGTGTTTAACAAGTTGGGTAAATGATTAGTTATGATGAAAATTTTGGTTTTAGTTAAGTTGAAGAATTATCTTTTCTTGGTGAAGGTGGGAAGGATGATTATAGAATAAGTTCTTGTTATAACACATATTTAAAACTTGGAACATGGTTAGTAGATTATACTTTATGAATTAAGAAAGAAAAAAAAAGTAATTGGAACGAAATAAATTAGGGAAAATGAGCATGGTGGTTTTGGCCATGAAAATAGTTCAAAGGAAATTGTTGGATTGATGAAAACCTTTTTGAAATGAAATTGTATTATGTAAATGAAATGATAATGATGTAAGAACAATGGTTATTTTTACTCATTACTCAAAAGGTTATTATATTCCAAGCATAAATTTTTAAAAGGAAAGGAAAGATATAAACAAGTGATGATGAACTAAGTAAGGTAATTTGTAAAAATGGGTTAAGTTATCATGAGAAATGGGTAAATTAGAAGAAGTTATGTTAAATATGGAAAAAAAAATAAAGGAAAAACACTTAACGATGAGGGTTAGATATATTTGGTTAATAGGAGGATTGTACGTAAAAAATGTTATGGGATATATGGAATAAAAATACTTGGTTGTTTGTCAAATCTATAGATTGAGAGTCTGGACAATTTTGTTACCTAACTTCCTAAGGTGATTAGGATTTGAAAATGATAAAATTTGAAAACAAGTCTTTTCATGAAAATTGTATCAAGGAATATTAGTTTTCAAACGAGACTGCCTTGTTGAATTTGGAGTTATAAAACTCTAAATATGACT
>Ga0307517_10007689_pt1 | contig 15659 bp, 20 predicted proteins | sample 23_EM_MG_FD_194515 | JGI IMG/M metagenome (GOLD analysis project Ga0307517, IMG submission 194515) | Populus trichocarpa ectomycorrhiza microbial communities from riparian zone in the Pacific Northwest, United States - 23_EM | ecosystem: Host-associated > Plants > Roots > Unclassified | place...
CGCACGGACTCCTCTAGGATACATCCAAAAATGGGCAGTACACTAGGATCTATGAGGATGGGTTAGGGCAGCGGTAAGCCCTCTGATGAGCCCCTTCGCAAGGGCGAAACCCAAAGTCCAACCATCAGCGTCACGCCGGGATGCCGAGCCCGTATATCATCAAAAGGTAAACAGCGAGTTGGGGCCGTATCAATGAAATCTGCTGTAATGGCAGCAATGGCAGTTCCCATGCCGCGGTAATTTGTCGGGGTGAGTAGTGATGCAAACCGCAGGAATGTGACGGTGACGGGGCCCTCTACTACCGATGGGACGAATCGCCCCAAGCGTCAGGATTTTGTGACACCGCCTCAAGTGAATGAAAAGTACAGTATGGGAACTTACAAGATTTGGATTATCTGGCAGAACTCTGGCCCGTCTTATAAAGGAGTGCTATCCACCCTCCTCCCTTGTCCCGAACCTGCTCCGTCATGAACTCGAAACGACTCTGGGCGACGACCGCGACAATTTTCGCGCTATCCGTGCTTGATCCCCGCTCTTCTGGAGTGTGGGCCGCAACAAGGGCGATCTGTCCTGAAGGCTGGGAGTGGGTACGTTCTCTGTTCACGTTCTGTTCGTACTTTTGTTGGGCGCTCACGTGTGGATTGTCCACCGTTGCAGAACCGGAATTCTCTTGGCCAAGACCCGTGCATTGTTATCTCCGTGCTCGACGGCATCTGCTATGGTGACAGTGCGTGTGCATGCAAGTGATCGCGGTGACAGGAGACCCCTTATGACTTGGGTGCGCTTTAGATACCTACGTGGCCCGGCAGCTTGCGGGTGTGAACGACACCTACGCTTCCCCTCAACGAAAGGCTAGCTACCCCGAGCTCAAATGCGATTGCGATACCGTCACGTACAGTCTTTGGTTAGCGTGTGCGTCGTGTCAGGGCGGTCCGGTCTACTCGTGAGTCTTCCCTCGATGGGTCTGCGTTTTGCACGTCTTCTGACGGCCGTCGGGTTGGCATATAGGTGGCCGCAGTGGATCGCCGAGTGTGACAACGGGGTTTCCATAGCCAAGTGAGCCTTGCCTGGTCGGTTTTGCGTGGGTATAGGCCTCAGGATTTACCGAACTGATCCCAAGGTATCCCCATGACGTTCCGCAAGGAACTGCGATCCCGCGATGGGCATTGTACGATATCACGGTAGTTATATATCCGCCCTCCAACCGATCGAGCAACGAGGTCTCACATCCTACGCCCCGACTCTAAGATTCTCCAAAATCGAACCTACGATGATAGTGTCGCTAAGCGCGTCGGTCGTAAGTCTGATCTTTCATCCTATCCATTGGCATGATTCCTGACCTGGTCGTGGGATAGGCGACCCAGAGGCGACACCCGGACCAATCAGTACGATCAGCTCGTCGAGCCCGGCTTCGGGTCCGGCTAATACCACTAATGGTTCTGGTGGCAAAACCAATACTGGAGTTATCATCGGTAGTGAGTCCGATTCGCCCTTGTTTCGCTAGGGGCACTCTTGACGACTGACGGGTTACAACTTGTGTATAGGTGTTGTGGGAGGTATTGTGGTGGCGATAGGCGTTGTGGTGCTTATCGCACTCGGGGTCATCGTGTACCTACGGCGGAGAAAGGGTAAAGCGAAAAACCTTTCGCCTCCACCCAACACCCAGGAAGTGAGTGACTATCCGTAGAGCCCGGGTGTGGTTCCAATTGACATCTGTCTTCGGTAGCAAACGGGGTCACCGTGAGATCTCATACGTACGCTGAAGAGTTAGACTTGGAGGTCTGAGAATGTAAACCCGGCCCCTAGTGACGCTGGCCCGCGTGCGGGTCTATGCCTATGATGTAGGATGCGAGTATCTCATTCGAATATCAGTTATCGTAGCGGCGACCCCATTATGTTGTATTTATTGGTTCGGGCGGGGGCGGCATCATTTATCGATGATGTACAGGCATCCAGGAACGAGAGGGAGAGCCAGACCCCACGTTGGTGCGCTTTCCGCAGGTCCTTCCATTTGACAAATGAGCTGGGGTCGGGGGGTGCAAATGGGGACAGGTCATCGGGCCAGAGGTCTGGCGAGGACTCGCACAATTCCGACAATTTGAGGTTAAATGAAATTGACGGTTGATTCTTTCGCAATATTCAAACGGTGATGCGGGAATTTCGGCAGCCATGATAATAGAAGCCGGAGAGGATCAGTCGAAGCAAACAGATACAATGAGTATAGAAGGTTGTCTGGCTAAATCAGGCGGCCACTGTTGAAGGTATCCCATGCGGTTGAACCTCCCCCTTTCCACGGGTAGTGCCTTTCTCCTGGGAGGGCCGCGCCGCAAAAACACACAACACTGCCATGGAGCACACAAGCACCGTCAACATTTGTGGGAAAAACCCCACCACGTCTAATGGGCGGTGTCAATACCGGGAAGGAGAGCAAGGCGATTCAATGCCAGTACGCACCAAGCAATATGCCAAACGGCGGGGATCCTACGAAAAGACCCCGAATGGTTGGGATGGACAAAATGACGGTAATTGGAAGCAAGGCCACTCCATCTTTCACCTCCCCCCACCGTCTCAACACGATCAACGCGATCGCAACCGAACACAACGTCAATACCCAATTGATCGAAAACATCAAAAACGTGAGTGCCCGCGCACGGTTGGAATGTTTGATCGTGGCGGACATCGTGTGGGATTCGACTTCGATCGTGGCCTGCCCGCCACCTGTACTGTAGGTAAAATTCGTCTTGGTCTGTTCCTCGAAAGACGGCGTGGTGAAATCGATTGGTCCGGTGCTGCTGATTGCAAACATCGTGATCGGAATGGTTTTGGTCGTACCCTTCTCGAGGGCGAAGGCGAACGCCCTGAAGTTGTATCGATCGAGTGGAGTGCGATACTGACCACCTATTGCTATCTCGTGCTCCTTATAGAAGGAAACCGAACCCCAGCGACTGAGTAAAAGGAGACCCGTGTCAAACCCATCTAAGTTGGAGTCGTCGAAAGTCTTACGTGAGCCTCCCACCAGTCCCGGTCATTGGGAGCAGGGTTGGATCGTAAGAGAAGGCTGGGTTTGATGCGCTGGAATTTCCTTGCTGAGCAACTCCTAAACGGAGAAAGAGCGAGATTTGTACTCACTCATCCAGGTACACATCAACGGGCCTGTCGACAGGTGGATACCTGTCGGAATTGCCTTGTAGCTCGTACTCCCCGCGTCCGACTATGAGCCACCTCACATATACCTTGCGTGTCTTCAGCCAATCGAACTCGATAACCTCGCCAAGTATCGCAACCTGGAGAATGACATTTAGTTGAACTACCCTGAGTGGTTACGCCCAAAAACCTACCCCACTCCCATCAAGTGAGAGCGGATCGACTTCTTGGTCCTGGTCAGAGATCACAGCCACGACCACAAATACCGTGACCAGCAAGACACCAAGATACACCAGCAGAATCGAGTTCCAGTGAGCCAAAAGCCACTGTCGAAGCTTCTTGCGAAGCTGGGGGTCGGGGGTGAGGGGTGGAGATGGTCCAGCAGGCTGTTGGGACATTTCGAGTAGGGGAGTGAATGTGAGACGTCATGCTCACCTTTTATTGTCCCATCAGGTGGCCTTGGGATATCACATATTAAGTAGCCATTACGGATTCAAGTTAAGAAGCGAGCTCCACCCCGCAGGCGATGCATCGGTGATTATTCGGATCCAATGATATCGGTCCATCCCGGGTCTTATCGTGTGGAATAAAACATAGGCCGACAGGCGGTAGAGCCAGGGACTGAGGCCATCGAGAAAAGGCACGGTACAATCAAAATACGAAACAGCTGACAGTGTGCACTTACGCGCTAGCGCTACTCAGGCTCTACCTCGACGTTGGAGCACCAAAAACCCCACAATCAGCGACACAATCGGTTCAGTTTGACCGCGTCTAATGTAGGGTCGCCGGTTGGACGTTGAACTGCTACAGACACAACGACAGAATTGGTAAGGCTGAGGGGTGTGAGTTTGCTTTCGGTAGGTCCGCTGCTTACTCTTCGAACCCAAACCTCTCCCCGAAATCTCACCACATGTGAAGCAGCTCTCAGTTTAAACCTGGAGGCAGCAACAGCACGAACAGAGTCGTCTATTTGTCATACCACGACCGGCCCACGACGTCAACTTTAAACAACTTGAACCTCGATGATCCTCACTTGAATTCAGGATTCAGACCTGGCGTGTCACCTCTGAGTGCACGCAACCCAGTCATCCTGTGTATGAAGACAGAATGCGGGCCACTGTTGGTCTAAGAAAGGAGACGAATGAATGCGGAAAGACATTGCGATGCGATGAAATTACGGGGGACTGGTAAAGGTGGGGAAGGTGGTTGGGCCCCTCCGCTTCCGCTGGCCCACCACCACTCGGCAACCTTGTCCGTGACGTATCAGCCACTCTTTCCAACCCCGGCGGTGACGGCACCCATGACGGTCTGGACCTTGGAGGGGTAGTTTACGATGTGCTTGATTTCTTTTAGAAAAGGTGTAGGCCAGCTGAAATGTACGAATGAAATGAGTGAGCTTACCGCTTTAAACCGTCGAGGTCAGGTCTGGCAGAAATTTGCGTCCAGTACTCGGTGACGTCCTCGGCGTCGTGATGAAGTGACACCCTTCAGTAACCCCGGCGGGAGTTTGTGTAAATGGGTCAGCCTTGCGTCCGGCGAAGCGGTCCTGCACGACCGAAGTACAATGGTTCCTCTGGTACACGCCAGGAAGTCCGGTGGCTGGACGATAATATAACTGTGGGTCCTGTTCCTGGACGACGCTCTCCACCCCGTTTCGATTCTCCGGGGTAAGATCATTTGAATATCGCCATCGGAACTCAGGCCGGCTATCTTTCGAAAGATCGCTTTCGGCGAACTTTTCCGGGAGGGTTAGGATAGCAGCCCGGATCGCCAATGTGATGTTTACTTGTTGCGCATGTCGAACCCGTGGGTCGTTTTTGATTATCCTGATGAGCTTGTGCATCCTGCCAGCAAGATAGGGAGTGTTCCAGTTCGGGGGGTCTGAACAGAGGTTATTGACTGCCGTTACGCCGCATTCGGCCGTCTTTCCACACATGAGGGATGAAGGGATGACCTAGGCGTCAACTGACGTACTACATGGTTCATGAGCACATAAGCATTGGACCAGAGCTCTGGTGGTATCTCCTAGATATGCGAGATGAAATCGGAATCAAGGGCACGCGAGTAAAGTGGGGAATGTCCAGAGAACTGAGCCACGTCGATGGAGCGCCATTGAATGCGAGGGGTGGTTGGCGGCGAAAACGGAATCGATCATCGGTTTCTTCGCGGACGAATAACCATCCTGTTCGAAGACTCCCGAACCGTATGCGAAGGCGTACCGGATTGGAACGTCGAATTTCAAGGCGATCGATTTCAAGAGCGTCCGTGTGGAATCCACTACCGGCAAAAGCTGATTCTTGTCAAACGTGGGTTCCGACTGTGTTCTGGTCTTCGAGGAGACGGGACAAACAAACATAAATACGGACACACTTACGCTTGACTTCTCGTCTTTGATTCGGTCCGAGGCCATGACAACGATTGAGCCGTCCGCCAGTCCTCTCCCTCGTAAGCCAGCCCAGCTCGAGGATTGGGAAATGTACATGCCCGACTGCCCCAGCGTGTACAATCTCGTACTCGAAGCCGAGCGCCATGCCAACGAGCAGATTGAAGCCAATCCCTCCAGTCGAGAGGCAAAGGATAATCTGATGTTCGCCAGAGTAGCCGGATATCTTCTTCCCGAACTCTTTAATCGACGTGCGATCCTCTCCGAGGGTCCCTGTGCATCACTCGCGAAACAACTCAAGTCGCCGTCTCGGGAAGGAGGTACTGCTCACGACGTTGTCTTCGGAGTCGGCAAATGGCACCGTGATTACTTGCTACGTTTGTGTGCGTTAGATTTCTTTCTTGCGTCGTTTGGCATCTCAGTTTCCCTGTAGTTCGGAAATCCACCAGGAAGTACCCAACCCCCTCCTTGCATCCTTCGCGTCCCTCCTTCGACACGTTGGCGGATATGACAATGGACTGCATGATGGCCGACGGCAAAGATTATAGGACCTCCAGGCGTAAAGTATGCATGTGTCACACATTGTGTCTCCTCCATCCCTCATTCCTGATTAGGCTCTTGCGCGTGACGGCTTTCGGTGCATGCTGACGGGCATGTTCGACAACACATCTCTCAAGCGTAGTCGCGAACTGGACAAGCTATGTCTTGACCTCGGCGCTAGTTACGCTACCATTCAAGCGTGTCACATATTGAACGAGTCGACGATGCAGAACGTTGGTCCTACTGGGGCGAACGACGAAAGGACTGTGACGGACCAGGTATGTGCTGTCAATGTGTCTCGAGGTTCCCATCACCCATATCCATCGTCCAGACAGAGTATACTATCAACGCTATGAGCATTCTCAGAGACTTCGGGCTTGAAAGTCTTACCCAAGAACTCCTTGCAACAGATGGCGCCCATGACCTTGGGAATCTGCTCTCATTGGCGTCTGACGTTCATGCCCACTTCGACAACTTGGAGCTGTGGTTTGAGGGTACCGACGAGGTGTGCCATTTATAAACTCTCCGGTGATACCGATTTAAGACGTACATAGCCCAACTGTTACACTGTCTGTGTTTCTGATAAGGGGCACGAGAAGTATCTTCGTATGTTTGGGCACCTGCGCATCGATGGCAACGGTCTATCTGTTACGTTCACTTCAAACCATGAGAACGCACGGGTTCCTAATCCCAAGCTGCTCGCTCTCCATGCAGCGTGTGCTCGGGTTGCGCACATGTCTGGTGCTGCCGAGGCCTTCGACGAGTTTGAGCGCGATATCGAAGACACGAGGGTCCTCGCCTTTGACGGGTCGTCTGCACGTCTGCTTGACCATCTCATGACCCCCTTTGCGGCCATCCCTGGGGTTGCGTAACGTCCTGTCGTGGTATCTCGCCGTTCCTTGCAGTCCGTGTGTTTGTCCGAATGATATCCATCGTCCTTAACCAATGTGTGATCTGGTGAGAAATAAACGGGCTCTGGCGAATGAGTGGAACCACAACCTGAGAATTCCCTTGTTTGCTGCATCAACCGCATACCTCCCGTGCTGGGTCTAAGTAGGAGTTTATGTGACACAAGGTAGGGGGAAAGAGACAAAGCTAACGTGTGGCCGAAGACCTACCGGGCTCGCGCTCAGGCCTCAGGTCTGTGATTTTTCCCATTTTTCCTCCACAGCGCAGGTACACGTACGTCATACTCCATCGTAATAGGCCGACTACGTACCCTGCGTTGTAAACAGGTTTGGATGTCTGTCAAGAGGGCCGATAATGAGCGATGATGCTCCGAGCTGCTGTGGACGGCAGGTTCTGTGAGTTTCGAGGGTTGGACGAAATATATATACATTAAACCTCTGGAACCGAGGAGATATTTCTCAGCCTTTGTGAAATTCGAGTTGGGAAGTGAGTTTGCGAGGGGGTCGTGGAATCCATGCTCGAGCCGCGGGCGGTGGTCGAAGTCCAAGAAGCGTCCACGGTCAGCCACTGTCTACCTATTTCTCGAACAAATGCAATTTCTGGAGGATATGGTGCACGGCAATAACACAACGTGCTCGCAATGAACTCAAGTGTGTCCGTCGTTCTTCCCGTCAAGTTTCAACTTAGCCAAGTCACCCTCTACATTACTGCAAGACAAACGTCAATGAATAACCGAAACAAAAGCACAACTTGGCGGTCCTCACCGCGTCTTCGCTCAGACCTTCTCTCGTCGAGCCTTCCGTTTCCTCTGGCGCCGACGATCGTGCTCTCCCCCCGGCCTCCAATACCGTGTGAGCCCTACGATCCTCGATGTTTGCTGTTCATCGGCGGGTCCGGAGAGCATGGCCATTTCCATCGGTTCATTGAGGTGAGGCAGAAACGAGTGAGGGCAGAGGATTTCCAGCTTCGGAGTGGTGACAAACTTCAACTCCACCAACCTTTCCTCCAGTTTCTCCAGCTTCTCATTGTCTTCAGGGGTACGGACTTTTCCCCCCATCGAGACACCCTCGAACACCACACCGAGACCAATAGTTCCACCGCCGAGCCAGATACTGTCTGCATAGACACTGAGGTCGCAGTGTTTGGAGAGGTCCCCAGCGACGACGGTCATGGCGGCTCAGTGGTCGGTGAACAGGTTATAGTGTTTTCTCCATTCGGGGTAGTTGGAAAGGAGGTATTTGACCGCCTCCGCTTCGTCCACTTTGTACCCATAACACCACCCTTGCTGTGAGCGGAACCTCTCTCTAGCCGGGTGGTCAGCGGGGCTTTGGGAAGTGTTATAGGGGGACGTACGTGGTTGTCATGAAGTTCGGTTTGTTGATGCGCGCCACAACACAGATATCCCCTGAGAATTGGATCTTCCGTCCCTCCCTCTCCCCAATGCAATGCCGTTCTGCGCACCTGTACGCTCTTGACGAACGTAGTTCAAACGGATCACTCCCACACAACTCCTCCAGTATGGAGGTCGTAACTGACCACAAAAACGTCATCTATACCAAAGCTGAGACCAACATCACCGCGTTGCAGGCGATCTTGTTCTTACATAGCACCCCTATCGGCCAATGGGAGGTTGTCTGGCTGACACCAGCGCTCAGGGAGTGGCAGTGATCGTGGGAAAAAGGGCGGAAGAAAAAACCGGTCCGAGACACGCCGGGATACCGATCGAGTTCGAAACATTGCGGTGAGCGGGGTGTGTTTTACGCCGTCCTTCATCGCACATCCACCGCATCTACCGTAGTTCGGCTATCAGTACCGCTACCAGGCTTTCTACGACTTAGGCGGATCCCCAAAACCTCGCTCAAATCCAGAACGAAGAAACGCCCGAAATTACCCTTGGCAAAAAAACTCCATCACAGTAATCGGTCGGCGGTATCTCCGGGTCCATAGTTCCTTAAGCGTCCTCGGTATTCATAACCTAGGCCCCAATCTAGACGTCCGAACTAAGCACTAGCTTTCATGGTAAATGAACGCTCAGACTGCTCTCTCTACACGGATCCTCCCCTCCCATGTCTCAATTCCTCATTATAACCATTGTATTTACCTTACAGCATCCATGGCGCTAAGATGACTTACGGTTTCATCCCGTCCTTTGCCCATGCCCTTCGTACGTCTTCCTTACCCCTCGACTGACTACTGCACGGTACTCCGCGTCACGAGGCCAAGATTACACCCCACCAAATACTCCGGGACCCGTGTCACGCTGCGGCAGGGCCTATTGTTGCCTTGCGCTCCTCATGATCAAATAACCTAATCTCCCCAAGTTCCGAAACGAAAGGCAGAAGACGGGATGAATGGGGATCACAAGGAGACTTACGCTTTCGGTAGAGCAGCAACGTGATGTACGTATCAGAGTTATTGAGGGCTCTCGACGCTCCGCGATTGCGGTGAGTCCGGGGATGCTGCGAATTTCGGACTACGAAGGAACGCGGATGAAACGGATCAGTAACCCGACTCTCGTCGGCCGAGGGTGCGGGTAGACTTGGGTAGGCCGATAACCCTGGATAGCCTCGCGGACGGACCGATGCCGCATGCCGCGAGGAACAGAAAGGACATACCGGACAGAACGGGCAACCGATCGCAGTTGGCGCCACGCCGCCGCCCCCCGATGGTAAACCGAAACCAGAAATTGAATACAAGTGGTTTCGTATACGAAATTATTTACAATACTTACGGCGTATTCGTATCTATGTGGGTTATGTGTATGCAGAAAACGAACAACAAAGATAACGGGCGATGGATGATTGCTGAATGGCGACGAGTGAGGTGAGTTTGAGTTTGAATGCAGAGATAAGTATCCGAAGAAGTATGATAGGAAAATAAAAGAACACGAGGGGCGTCTACGAATTCAGTCCAGAGCCCAAAAGCGAAATGGGGAAGCCCTGCCGGGAGCTGATAATGAATAATGAAGCGAGCCGATTAGTTGGTGCGTACAAAGGACGAGAAATGCGTGAGTAACACATGCCAAACACAAAGGAGGTATAGGTCGATGAAGCGAGAGATAGCATCGAGTCATGGTTCATAGAATGACACAGGAGGGATGAACGGGAGGACGAAAGGATCAAAGGGTGTCGACCAAGGCCAGGGTAATCCCAGAGACTTGAAGATCTGAGTGTCGGCTGATTGTTGCAGTGGTCCCACCACCGGCCGCCGATGTTTGTTTGTCAGACTAAGTGGTTGGTGAGGGCTGACCAGATTTGTAGCGAGCCGCGGTCGCTTGTATGCCCGTTCTCCCTCCGATGTCACGGGTAGGATAGATGGCATCGACGATCGAAGCGAAGATGGTGACGACGCCAGAGGATGCCTGTAAGGGTGATGAAGGAATGAAGAGAAACCAGGGAGGGTAACCGAGGATGTCAGCGCGCGAGTCGTGCTTGCGAGTGCAGCGGCATTGTTCGGTGGAGGTGGAAGGCAGAAGGGGGAAAGCTCTAAACCTAGAACAGGGTCTGTCTGGAAGAGAGGACGAGGGCGTTTGAGCGAGGTCGGAGGGAGAGAAGGTGAAGTGAGAGACGAAAGGTGTTCGTGGTGGGCCATAATATCCCCTTCTGTGATGGAGAGGTTCCAGTCGAGGATGTCGAGGAGTTCACGTTCCATTCGGCCAATATCCTCTTTGGAGAAGATGCCGGACCACCGAGCCCATCGCGTGTTTTTGATGGTGTAATCTGACACGTACTGACAGATGGATAAGTATGTGCGTCAGAAGGGTGACGCTGCGCGCGTGTCATGTTGGATGACAGTTACCTTTGCGGCCAGCACGAGTGCACCGATCAGGATCCTCTCGCATGCCCACCGCTCGTCGGATATTTTGAACTGGGGCCTTACCCGCTCTAAGTATATGAGAGCGACGAGGATGACTGGAATGTCTATGCGTGATTTGTGAATCACGTTTAGAGTTAGCTGGAGGAGGGGGCGGGGAACGGTCGAGGGAGTAGCGAAGAGGTAAGAGGTAGGGCGTCCCAAGGCGAAATCCACGGTTTCAATTGTGGTGCGGACGAGATAGTCTATGTGTAGGTGGGTGAGGTCAGAGGTTTCCCGGAGCATCCGGAGATTGGAGAAGGTGGAGCTGACCAACGACATCCCTGTCCACCTTACGGGCCAGGAGTTGGAGCACTTGCGGTGAGCAGGAGGGAGAGTGCATGAGGAAATTGGAGGGGGAGGGGAAGGAGGAGGGGAAGTGGCCTGGGAGATTTTTATTCTTTCATCCGGTCGGGATTCGCTGGCCGTTCGGGGGTGAGACGGACGGATGATAACCCGTGTGACCGGGCCTCGGCATGTCCCGGCGAACGGGAAAAACCGACAACCACGTGATCGACCGAAAAACAAAAATAACGGCGTTCCCCTCTTTTTGGTTTATCAATTTTCTTTCGTCAATCTTTTGCTACTGATTACGTAACATCACGAGTCGTGTGATCAATGTGTATGTAACGCCCACCTCTCGACTAGTGTCCGCCCAACCTCCGCTCCTTCTTCTACTATTTCGACTTGTACTTAACCCACGGTTCACTTCGTGAAATTTTCCAATCTCTCTCTTCTCCTTGTCCATCGTTCTAAGGCAATGCCAACTCCTCCAAAGAGCCCCGCCCTCAGCGCAATTGCGGAAATACTCTTCCAGGCCGACCAGGCCACCCGCTCCCAGAACCCCTGCAGACCCTCACGACTGCAACGGTTCAGTAGCACAATCTCTGTCAATGGTCTCTCTTCGCCTCACTCGTCTGCCTTCTACTCTTCTTCGTCCGAGAGTGTAACCAAACCCCATGCGTGTCCAGTTACACCCCAGATGGTGAGCAAACCCGACTCCACTTTACTCCGCTTCTCTTTCTTTAACCCATCTCACGCACACGACATCAGTCGAAACACACAAAAGCACTTCTGCTCCAATACCTCGACCAGAACATCTCCTCCACCACACAATTTTTTGACGTCGCCAATTTCCCCCTCCCCGTTGACGACAAGGGTCACGCGCTTGACGCGTTCCTCGAACTCACCGGTATCACGCTTACGAACGAGTGGTCACTTGGCGACAAGGTCGCCAACCACCTGCTGTCCGCCATCCGCAACCAGGATCGACGGAATACCGCGTGCGAGGCTGAATTGAAAGCTGAACTTCATTTGTCCCTCATCGTACGTCACGCTCCCCTTTCTAACCCTCGGCCATGCCTCATTCACGCGTTCTGCTGATCCCTCTATCAATCTATCTAGTTATCGATCACCTCCCCTCCCTACTCCCAAATTCGTCACCTCGAACGTGCGAAGCAGCTGTGCAAAAAACGTTGTGGCAAAACGTTTCAGCTCTTGGAACGCGCCGAGCAGCATCATGCCAACTCTGTTTCATTCCCGTCTTCTCCACCTTCTCCCCTTACCCCCGCCACAAGGTTCCATAATCGCCTCCGAAGTCGGACTTCCTCCAGCTCGCTCTCCTCCCGATATTCCACACTTTCCTCCGTCTCATCTAAATCCCTCGCAACTCCCCCTGTTCTTACCTCCAACTCGGATGATTCTACCGACTCGTTGCCCTATGGGTCTTTCAGCGTTACGCCACCGGCGCGCCAATCTCTAAGATATATCCATTCAAAGTCTGCCAAGTCCAGAGCTATTCCATTCCTTTGGACCATCAGGAGCCCGAAAGTCATCCCCTCCACCCCGTCCCCGACGCTTGAACCTGGGGAGGGGTTGCCAACCATATGTCGCACTCCCGTCTTCGAGAACTCGAGTAATGACAAGGAGTTTATCCCCCGACGTATGGAGCCCGAGAAAATGGTGAGGGTCCCATCAAGGTTTTCATCAACTACAACCCCTCGTCGTCCGTCATCCTCTCGTCAGACGACATTAGCCGCGCCGACTCCGGTCACTCGGGCCAATTCCGGCTCCGGAATGAACGCGATCTTGGCCGAAGTGGAAAAAGCGAGCAAGTTCAGAATGCATTCGACTTGCTCCAAGTGCCTGAGGGAAGGACTCGATTATCCCAAGTGCCCACGGTGCAACGAGACGTGGTGTTCTAGGGAATGTCGAGTCGCGGGCGGAAAACACTCCTGCGGGTCGCCGTCGGTTCCCATTCAAACGCGCGTTTAAAGTTTAACGCTCCCCCCCTCCTTCGCAATACAAACTGCTGGGGTTCTTCACTCCCCCCTTTGTTGCTCTCGTGGTGTCTTCTAGCTTTCTGGTCTCCAACCCTGTTTTTGGTGATTATATGGTTTTTTGCTTCCTCCCTTTGGTGGTGTGCTATACTGTCGACGGGCTTCAGGTTCTGTCGATATATCATCGCCCCGTTTCACGATCCCCACTGCAAAGATCGCACTTGCCCATGTCCCCCTCCCGAATTCGTTAGATACTTTATAGTCCTTCCCCTCTTTTTATTAGGACCGTAATTTCTGTATAACTCCAACTTGTTCATTCTTGTACACCCCAAGTCTCCCTCTCATATTCCCTCCTCATCTTCACCCCTCCATGCATTGCATAGCCTGCACCACCGATTCCTCCCTCCCCATCCTATCACTTCGGGAGGACCCCCAACGAATTGCCCCATAGACGTTTCTGCATTCCCTCCTCATTCCCACGTCCCCCACCCTATGAGCACGGGTAGGCTCGTCCGCTATCTCCTGCACCTTATCCGCGGCCTTGCCTCTGTTGGAGGAAAGGTCTTTTCCATACCTGTCACATCCGTCACGAATCACAAACTGGGGAAACCCGACATGAAATGGAGAACCCAGGATGTGCGCCATTGCAATCGCGGACCGCCGGGTTTTGAATCTCTCGATGGAGATTGCCCCCCGAATACGACCCCAGAAAAAGTCGGAATATCCCCGAGGTCCTTCGACGCTCACGATTCGGCATCATTTTCTCCTTAGTCCCCAACGAAACGAACAAAAATTACTCTTCTTGTCTTGATCCCCTTTATCCGAGTACCACTTGTATCCAATTAGCTTACGTTGTGTAGAAACAGGCTACGGTCCGACTTGATTTTATGCCTGATCTTCTCCACTCGGTGTGCTTTTCGTTCACGGTAGGGAGGCCTGCGGAGACGTTCGGTGTGCCTGATATGGACGGTGCGCTGGGTGATCGGCGAAGGGACCGCGGGCGTGGGATTTGTGAAACGCTGATGTCATTTGCCGCAGGACGCCAGTTGAGCCTGAGACTTGAGCTTGTGGGTATCGCGGTGACCCTCTCGCTCATGGGTGGTCGGTCCACTCGCAGGTGCCATCATTCTGTTTCGTCCGTGCCGTGGTCGCCGGAACCTCTTCCTCCGAGTGTCCGCCTTTCGAAGTCCCAGGAGTGAGGGAATCTTCGGTTTCTAGTCGCGTCCGACAGTTTCGGATGTCCTCGGTCGGTTTAGGTATCTGCCAGATAGGCGGGTCCTGCTTCAGATACGCGATCGCAGTTATCAGTGAATGGAGCGGTCGCGGCCCATTTGCTTATCGGCTGATTGACCATGGGGTATTCTGGGACTTTTAGGGAAGGCGCGGAGACCCCAACCGTTCTGTTGGGTCGTTTCGCGGGCCGGGCGGTAGCAAACGTCCGGGTATCATCTGGATAGACGGATAAAGGTGGAGTTGCGGGCCAAAATCTGCGGCGATATCGGGTCGTATCGAAGATGGGACATCGCGTGGTAACGGCAAACGCGTCGCGAAGTGCTCAAACTTGGGATATCATAGCACGCCGATTGCGCGGGTCTCGGCTGCTTGTACTATATGTTTGACTGCTGGGCTGGTAAGCGTGGTTTTTGCATCCAAAGAGTGAGGTCCACTTAGCCCTGCTTCGTGCAAAGCAATCGATTTGGGTTCTGTGAATTAACCCGTGTTTAAATAAATCACGGATGTACATGAACCCCTGCGGCCGAGGGGGGGTGGCAAAACTTTCTCGTTTATTGCCATTGTTGTGCAAGGAGCCGTCTCCCCGCCCTCAAAGTTCAAACGTTCAACATCAATGTCATTGACAGGCGTGGCCACCATGCGTGAAGGTCGTGGGAACATGGTGTAGTGCATGGCTTCGATCGCGTTCATCTCGCAGTACACACCTCCCCCAGCAACATTGACGGGTCGCAGTGGTGCTGAAGCTGGACGTCGTTCGCTCGCTTCTCTGCACTTTTTATCAGTTTAAAATCGACGGTGAGTATCGAGCATGTCGACGGGGTTGCCACGAAGCTTCGTTAACGGGTTTCCTTTCACTAAGTCGCCACCCTCTCTACCTGAAACATGCCAGTCACGTTATACATCGCCCTATACACCCGCAGGGAGCCTGGAGTTGTCGGTTCCAGCTTCCACTGGATCCTCGTCGCGGGAAACGCCATCGGTGAAAGGAATATCAGTGACTCCCAAGAAGAGGGTGATGGTGATGAACGAGTCCCGATACCGCTCAATGCATACCAGATCGTGAACAACCGAGGGGATCCAAACGAATGGTTTATCGAGTATCACCCGCAGATCGACCCGAAAGCTCTCAGTCCAGAGACCTTTGTGGGGTATGTCAGGCTCGGACCACTCAGCACGGACATCGGCAGTCTTGCCGAGTTTGAGGAGTGGATGCAGTCGTGGCCGGCGGATCAGGGAGATAGTCCTTCGTTGGGAACTCATCGGAGATGGTCTTGTGCGCAATGGGCGTTGAGAGTGTTGGACGCCCTCAAGGAGAGTGA
>Ga0307517_10007690_pt1 | contig 15656 bp, 11 predicted proteins | sample 23_EM_MG_FD_194515 | JGI IMG/M metagenome (GOLD analysis project Ga0307517, IMG submission 194515) | Populus trichocarpa ectomycorrhiza microbial communities from riparian zone in the Pacific Northwest, United States - 23_EM | ecosystem: Host-associated > Plants > Roots > Unclassified | place...
GGTTTTGCCCTTTCAGGGTAGAAGCGTGTAATTCTGAACGCTACGGTAATTTAAACTCAGCTGTACCGGTCTGTCTACGACTAGCAGGAGCGGGCCATCAAGTGGCAAAAACGAGTCCCCTCTCTCATTCTAAGTCTTGGTTTAAATTTGATTTTCAAGGCAAGCATATATTTGACGACTAGAGGATTACAGAGAACAGTTACGTCCCGTATCCGCATTTAACCGGCAAGGTCCATGTGATCGGTCGCTCGAAAGCCTCTAATCTCGACGTGTGACCTTCGAACGGTACAAAGGCGCATTCTTCGTCGTGCAAGCAGCGCTCAGTTTCGGGACATTCGGATCCGATGGTGCAGAAGTGGGCGTCCATATTATCTGTTAGTTTCCTGTTATCGCGAACAAGGGTGAATCCCCTCTCCTCGTATTTTTTGAAACTTGCTTTGCTGATTATAGTGTCGACCACGATGAGGCCCTTTTTTTTTTGGGTCCATTCGGGATATAAGCATACAAGGCCATACCAACTAACATAATTCATGACGATGGTGCTATGAAAGCCGGCGATGTGACCAACGAAATGCTCCTCGCGAAAGATGATGATGTTAATTTCGGCGGGGGGCCCAAGATGGAACATTTTGAAGACGACAGCGCCGTTGTCGTACTGCCCAGCACCAGGAGTGTAGACGGGGTCAAGCTTGTAATTGTGGTTCTCAAGATAAACGATTACCATAGCCGCACCATAAGAAGGGACATATATGTCCAGATCTCTTGGTACAAACACGCCAGGAAGTGCGAGTGCGAGCGCCGCGGACCCAGAAATTACGGCGCCAGAGCTCAATAGAATGTCGAGGAAGGACGACGCGGATTCGAAATGGAAGGACTGTAGTAATCTCTCGAACTCGCCATCCAAGCCCTCGAGATGCTCGGGAGGGACGGCTGTGAAAAGTGCGGTGTGGTAAGCGTGAATGCAATATCTCCGGTATTTAACCTTACCACTTCCTTCACAGATATTGCCCTCGCTTTTACGGGACATCGTGGTTACAGATGTGGGTTAATCAGAGCGTTATAATCAGAGCGTTATAATCCTTTTATAACCCAGGATGTCTGCGAAACAACCTGTGCGCTCCAGCTGTCATTCTCAAACATAGACCGTACGCTTTTTTTTAACTGCAAGTCGATCAAACATCGTCGAGTTTCACATTCTCGCCCCCTTTCTCTTTCTTTTTCCTAGTTGCGCTGTTTTCGCTGTCTCAAATCGAAATTACGAGCAAATGCCTACATTTTGATAAATGTCAGTTGTAATCAGCAAGTAACATTTGATATATTAACGTTTGGGACTGTTCCGTTGTGGATGAACCGGTTGTGGATGAAGCTCTGAAGTGTCGCAATCAAAAACGGGTTATTTAAACACTCGAAGTACACATTTTTAAGACTATTTTACTACGAGAAATCGATAAAATTAAAACCCGATCGAGTGACCAGCTTTAGATTTTCCAAGTGCATGCCAACGGAAGCCTCCAGGTGAGGGGGGGTTCATTCTCCGCTAAATCCTCGGAACCACCTATAAATGCTTTGAAAAAAGAGGTACTATGCAACGATCTCTCTGTACAGGGACACCAAGGATCTTCATAACAAATGTGATGCGGAGTGAAATGTGCGAGGTCAATAACGTCGTGGAGCAAAGTAAATCCTCGGTCCTTGTATTTCTCAAAACAGAGAGTCGTAGATGGAGTGTCGTTAACGATGAGGCCGGCTCTGTTCAGAGTCCATTCTGGATAGAGGGACACCAGGCCATACCAAGCCACATAATTCATGACAAGTGTGGAATGAGATGAGGCGATCATGCAAACGACATGGTCCTGCAAACCCGTCATAACGTTGATCGTCTTTTGGGATGAAGGATGGACGAGCTTGACGATTATGAGACTGGGATTGCCACCATAGCCGTCGGAGAAGAGGTTCTCCCTAATTTTGTAACCATGGTTCTGGATAAAGACCAGAACGCCCGCAAAGCCATGGGCCACGACATAGAAATCCAGATCGTTGGGTACAAAGTCGTCGGGGTGGAGTAGTGCGAGAGCAGCAGAACCTGAAAGGACGGCGCCTGTATCCACCATCATTCTTCTGATGGAAGGCCCAGAAGTCAGATGGAAAGGCAGAGTTATCTTCTCGAATTCGTCGTTCAGTGTGGGTTTCTTTTTGACAGCTGGTTCGTGATTATAGAGAAGGAGTTTAGCTGGAGTAGGGCCACACGTACCATCAACATGTTCCTGTGTATCTGTTTTGTCTGACATGAAAGGTAGAAAATAGATAACTAGAGAACCGGCAGCAGACAAGTCTCTCTTTATATGACAAGGTCTGACAAGGTCTCTCATGTCTCGGCGATGGCTATCTATAAACGGATTAAAATTCAGACTACAATGCTTTTGTCTTGAATAATGGGGTCCTTTCTATTTAAAGGAACCAAGAAGGAATGTATGTCGATTGTGTTGTGCCGCGTTGCTATCTTTCGGCGGTTCTGGCCTTGTTTATACAATTCGAAGTTATTTCAAATACAAAAATGTCCGAGGTGAGGATACATAGGACGACAAATGTAAAGCAAACGAAATAGGTATGTCATTTCCCGCACGTCAACTATTCGGTGTATACACAGGGAATGGGCAATACCCAGGACATGTCTCGCTGTTCGAAATGTGCAAGGTTTTCCGACAAGCCCCAGAACGGTTGAAAGTCGCAGTTTCCGTCCAAAAGATAACGCGTGGTTTTGGCGCATCCGAGACTGATTTGGCATAAATGTTCTGGTACACCCAGATTCGAGTTGCATAAGATATCGTTACTTTTTGCGCACATAAACCCTCTGGCTCTGTATTTTTCGAAGCATTCCGTAGTCGTTGCCGTTTCCCGAATGATAAGCCCCTTTTTGGCCGACGTCCAGCGAGGATAGAGGGAAACGACACCGTACCACGCCACATAATTCATAACCAAGGTGGAATGAAACCCCGTTATACCATGGACCACATGACCTGCGAGGACGGTCACAACATTAAGTTCCTTCCCCGAGTCTGTATGGACCAATTTCAGGACGAGGAGCGCGTCACGTTCGTAGGCGAGACTAAGGTCTCGGTCGGGTTCGACCACATATCCCTGGTCGAGTACGAAGGAGAGGAATAAAGAGTAACCGCGAGGTAAAACGTAAAAATCCAAGTCGCGAGGAGAGAAACTACCAGGATGAAGCAGCACAAGGGCTGCAGAACCGGATAGAATGGCACCGGATTGCGCCATGATGCTGCGAAGAGCGATCGTAGAGGAGAAGTGAAAAGACGCGACAAGACTCTCGAAATCGATATCAAGAGAGGTCGACCCAAAAGCAGAGCCTACAACAATCAGTGAACAGACCAACTACGTAGAATCGTGACACTGACTGTGGTTCATCATAGAGTGTTGAAAGATACGCGATGCGTTGCAATCGTTCATGTGCTTTATATGAGAAATTCTGAGGGGGGGGATGTTTCAGAAAGTATGTGACGAGATGAAAGTCTCAGACATTCTTACATTTAAAGTGTGCGACGCTGGGCCGAAATTCCGATAGACAGATGAGCATCCTGCGGGAGTGCAATGTTTCTAAAAATTTTAGATTGCGAGGGAGGAAAGCGGCCACGGAACGTCTGCAAAACTGGCGATATTGAGGCGGAACGCGGTTTCTGTGAGCACATTTGTCTCCTTATCAATATCGAGAAAGAAAACGATTGAACATAATATACGATACCTCTAAGGCGACAGGCGGAACGCGGTTTTTTGTCAGCACATTTGTCTCATTATCAATCTTGAGAAAGAAAACGATTGAACATGATATATAATATTTCTAAGGCGACATCCCGCTTTAATGACAGTCGAAGGGAACAGGAATAGTCCGTTCATTTTACGTTAACATGTACGTGGCCATCACGGCTCTCCTGCCGTCGGAAACAAGGAGCGCGGCATCGCGACTATTTGATTCCATTTTCGAGACGGTTAGACCATCAATTGTCCAACTTCGACCTTGTTCATCCAGGTATCGACAAGTGAAGTGGTTCGAACCGTGGTAAATGATACCTCGCAGTGTGTATTTCAGCTGACTACCGATAGAAGCTTGCTCAATTTCCAATTTGCGGGATATCGTTACCACCAAGTCCATGGGCAGAGGTATAAAAATCATGAGAGGCGGGTCTCTACGTTCAGGGATGCCCAACACTCGCCTTCCCTGACTGGCTTTGCCACATACCGAACACCACAAGATTCCGGACAGCTGCATTGACAAGCATGATTGTACATCTGGATTTTCGTGGAGCAGAAATTGTACCCGGATATATTCAGATAGTCCGTAGCGATGCTCCATCGAAAGATTGTGGCAAGTCTCGCAGATGATCGCACTGTCCTCGGGGTTTCGTTCTCCCAAAAAAAAATTTACAAGACCATACAGGTCTGTTGCCACCTGTCCCCAAGGAAAATCAAGGGGATTATGTGCATGTAGGCTCGCACGGATACCATTTCTCAGTATTTCTAGAGGTAAGTTTGTGTCGAAGCCGTTTGCGATCGCAATACCAATGTGACTAACAGACCGCAAAAAAAGGCTGATGTGGAATCTGTTTTCTACCCATACATTATACAGGATCGATAGAACTGCGTCGTAAGCACAACTCCAATTAAGGGCATCCCACATAAGACCCACCGGTCGGTGCGGTGGTACGGTCAATACCGCCTCATTACTTGGGTTCACCGATGGTGCGCTTTTCTTTCTCCTTTTTCTAGTACAGTCCGGGTCGGGATTCAATTTTTTTCCCCATAGAAATGTGTCCTCTGGTTGGTCTATTCGTCTTTCAAATGCTCGCCACGACAGCGAAGTGTGCCATGTTGGTTGAAAGTTAGGCTCCTTTGTTAATTGATACTCGCGTATAAGAGGCTTCCGGAGACTCAGGGTTGCTGTACATGGCAATTTATTCAAGAAGCGGTCTTTAGTGATACAGTTAAGCAATTCCAGTTCTCGGAATTCTTGTCGGAGATGACCACTAATTCCACTAGTGATTTTCCGTGTGTCGAACTCTCCCAGAATCAGGGTGCCATCCGCCGTAGTGGACCGCGATAAGGCTGTGTAAACGGCATGTTGATTCTTGCAGTTCGTCAGATTGACTGGATTTCTCGGACGGCTTTTGCCTTGGGCGGCATAGTCAGTCATAGCAAAATTAGGCAAGATTTGCACTTGCTGCCTCGATATTGAAACCTGCCTTTCCAGCCCCTCGATGGAGATGAGAATTCGAGAAGTGTGTCTCGTAATCGGTACCACATTCTCAGGCAAGTCAGACACTTGAACTGGAAATGGAGGATAACAGAGACGAACAAATAGGGTATCAAGAAGACGTTGGCCTAACGGTCCTTTACTTTCCGTCCATGACACAACGTGAGCTTCTTGACCCCTCGTGATGCACAACTCCGTGGCATAATTGAAGCGGATCATGACAGGCATTCCTCGACAGAGGCTGATTCTTCCCGGGATATTATCCGTTTCGTTCGCAGGCAGCTTCCAAATATGCGACTGAATGTGTCGAGGAAGACATCTTCCGTTTTGATCAGTGTCAGAGGAATAAAAGTGTTCAAGACGCTGGCCTGTGTCGCCAGCAAACCGTATGCAGCCTTTCTCATTCAATCTGTCTTTCTGAATGTTTAACGGGGTAATTACAGATATATTTCTGAACTCCGGGTCAGACAGATTTGGTAGAGTCGGATTCAAAGACACAATCCTCGAACGGAGAAATTTGATATCTTCATCGGTACAACTCCCATATCTCATGTTTTCCAGTGCTCGTCTGAGCGACGCGTCTTCGTCGGATTGATTTTTTTGTCGCATATTCTCTTTGAGAATGACGACGGTTATAAATTGGTGCCAAATTACTTTACCGATAATATTCATTTGCTCCCTTGGTTTCTGTCGCGCACGATTTACCATCGAGACACTACCGCTGAACAGAGCGGCTCCTTTTGCAGGGTCTAATTGTGCAAAGTCCCCAGCTAGAATGACATTGAGGCCTCCAAACGGTTGGTCGTGTACGTTAGTAGCTTGCGACAGGCGAGAACTGATGGCATACAGCTCATGACAGGCGATCATAGAAATTTCATCAATAAAAATGTGAGTAACACCTTCCAACTGAGCACGGACCCGCCGAAGACCAGCCATGTCATTTTTGGGACCGTCTAATGAATCAACTCCCGTGCCGATACCGAGCGCAGAATGATAGGTAAAGCCACTTATTAAAGCAGCCGATGAACCGGTAGGCGCCAGAACTAACACACGATAACTTTCATTTCGACTCCCGAAGAATGCTTGAATAGCATTCAGAACTCTGCTTTTCCCCGTTCCGGCCATGCCACCAATATAGAGCTTCAATTGTTCAGCAGAGGAACTCTCGACGTGATTGACCACAATCTGGAAGGCACGTGTCTGGTCCTCGTTCAAGACGAATTGTCGCAATGTGATTGCGGCGATGTCGCGTACAGAACTATCTGACTGCACTGTTGAGACCCGATTCAAAAAGTCCTGATTCACGATGCGAACGCCTTCAAAGACGTGCGTTGACTGAGGAAAAGCGATCTCGTGAGTTCTTTTTCGCCTCTGTGCTTGTTTACAAGCGATCGCGGTTTCTTTCGCGACTTTCAACACATTTTTCCAACGAGCAGGGGACAGATCGGTCAAGATGTCATCTATTTCTGAAAAATGGTGGGTGGACTGGAATAAAGAAGGTGCGTTAAACCCAGCCCCGTTCGCAATGCTGTCCGTTTTTTGAAGGTGTTGGAGATGGCTGTACTTGTAACCGTCGACATCTAACAGCATCGCTTCCCACTCAGGCCCTTCGTATGTGTTTCGATTGTCGATGTTAATGTCATTCAGATCGACGACATCGCCATCGACGCCGAAGTCGTGGACATCCCCAGGTCTTGAGATCACAATACCTGATGCTGCTTTGCGTTGTTTCATGACATGTGCGTACTCATCACGCGCATCGTAGCACTCATATCTAAGGTTGAAAAATTCCAATTTTCGCCTTTGCTCTTTTGAAAATTTGAACCTCGAAAAAGAGCTTTTCCACGTTTCGCCTTCTCTTTTTAGATCGAATCCAGATCTCCAAGGTTTAAACAAAGTAAGCATCGCCGAACAGTAATAGTCATCCAGGTGCTCATGTCGCTTTGGCAATGGAGGTCCGATGAAGTTCGGAATATGACTTTGTTCTTTTGAGTAATCGAACGATACGGCGTGTGTCAGGTACAGAGGATGATCGCGCAGAAAGGCAGAATCGCGTAAGGTTTTCTCGCGATGCACACTCATTTGACTTAATTTTTCATCAGTGCCAATCTCGCTCTCAGGGTTGGTTGCCAACTTGAATGCACATGCGTCAGTTTTGGACCGTTTTTTTTTTGACGCACATTGAAACCATCTGTATAGATTCACTCCATCGTATATCTTGGGCCGGTAAATGTAGTCATCGACGAGTGTCTGTGCGAAATACCCATTCTCATTCCGAGCCAGTATAAGCTTCTCCCCCTGCATTTCATCGAAGTTGTCGTCAGAGTTATCCTCATCATCAGGTTTGTCTTGTGTGAGCCTCTCTATATCTTCACCGTGCACCGTCCAGCAAGCCGTCGCATACTTCACAAACGGCAACCAAGCGAAATTTGTAAACAAGTGACTGGAATATCGGTCTGGGTGTCCTAACAAGTATAAACAAGCAAAAGGGCTTCCGATTTCCGTCTTAGTCGTCAGTGAGTTTACAATTTTTAATATGGTACGCCTCGCTCCATCCGGTGGTAACTGTCCGGCAATATTCTCCTTACCTATTTTGAGTATGTCAAATGCAGATTGAAAAATTTGGTAAGTTTTTAATGTTTGTTTCGTGATGTAGTCCGTTACATAGGCGACGGCCGCTTTCAATGCAGAGCCAGACAGAAGTGATGAAACGTCAATGTTACATATAAAGAGGAAGGTAATCAAGGGAAGAAATGTATTGATCATGGCCTCTCGTTTCTTGATGTCGATGTGACCATCATCTTTATTGACAATCGAAAACTCGCGAGTGTCGCGTGGAAATCTCGCCAAGCAAAATCCGTCGTTATCTAGACAGCCTTTTGGACCTGAAGTTCTAAGAGCGCCTTCGTGGGATGCCGAAAGTGCGCTCTTTCTTTTGTTTTTACCGATACATTTATGTACATTACACTTAAACAGTAAATGGTCCACCGTGGATGCAAATGTTTCCCACCAGGAATTGCAACGGTCGCATCCATGACATTTCGCAGAATTTCCGTCGTTTGAGCAGCATTCGACCGGAGGAGGAACAGGGAGTACCAAAGTCGGGTCTGTAGTCTCTGGAATATTATTTTCAGCCCCATTCAATATATGGATGCCTTCGGCTCGTGAGTCGCTCGCAAATCGCTGCTTCATATCCTCCATAGTTCCTGTTAAGAATTCACCTTTCTGACAACTTTCTAAGTATTCGAGAAGTGCCTTTTGGAAATCTTCCTCTCCGGCCAAAATTTTCTCTCTGATTTCTCGTGGCGACATTGCATCTACGACCCAAATAAGGAGATGTAGATGGAGAGTCAGCCGTCCTTGTTGCTCCACAGTTCCATAATAGGCCGATGTCTTGCCAAAAGCGCCATCGAGACAATCAGTAGTGTCCCACCGGAGGATATGTTTGAGAAAAGCTTGAATCATGAAGTGAAAAAAACGAGCTGCGGCCACTGGATTGCTTGCTATGAGCTTATCGCGTTCTCTTGCGCTCTTTATTTCCGGTTTGAATACCAAATCTGTTCCCGCGTAATATATACAAAGGGGATGTCTGGCGTCGGCAGGCGACAACGTGACAAACCAATGAGGACTACCTTTGAACGCTGTCATGGACCACACCTCATTACGCATATACTTCTTCGACGTGAGCGATCCGGGAACGTGGCCACCAACATGGTCAATGTCTCTCAAAATGCCATAGCAGAGTTTCTCGTGTTCGGTTTGGGGTTGAACATGCTCCCCGCTCGTCAAACGTTTTATAATGTCAAGAAGAACGGAGCCATCGATACGATTAAGGCGGGAGACGACATCTTCAAATTTGTCTCTGCCCGCCATCAGAAAGCTGCCGGTCACCGCTTTTTTAATCTGGGAATGGTTGAAGGCTACCATCGGAAAATAAGAGTCTTTTTGAAATCTTTTATCAAAATACATCAAGAGATGTCGCTTGTAGCTATCTTCCGAAATTATTCCTTTATGTTGAGTTTGACCAATTCCTCCTTTTCCATAAGGAAAGAGCCAAGGAAACATTTGTGGATAGGACTGAGGGTTGTCGTACATCGAGACGGGGTCTCCACTCCGACCAATGGCAAGCACTTTGCCACAACTCTGCAGATGCTTGAGGGCCACTGCTTTCATTGTTTCAGTCGACATTACCTCCAGTTCTTCCCCAGATACACCGCTGACGGTGAAGGGACATGGTCCCGTCGCTGTTCCTTTTTCGGTGTCCATATCATGTACACTCAGCTCGCTGGCAAGCGTATTTTCAGATCCGTTTGGCACTATCTTCGAAAGAATGTGAACGGGAATTCCTGACTCAGGATACTCGGACAGATTTTTTATTGAGATCTCTATATCACTGTAATCGGAATGATTTAATTTCAACCACTCCAGGGCGGCTCTCACACGATTTCGTCGAACAAGCATGGGCGTGCGTCCAAAGTCATCAGGGGTTGGTGGTTCTGAGCCAATGTAGAGGAATGCAAGGACCTCTTCAAAGTCTTCGCGGGGAGGAGGAAGAACACGATAAATTTGTGGCATTGGATTAGAATACATAACACAATTGGCAACCATTTTGGACCTGCCCGACGCCACTTTAACTAAACAGCGGTTGTGACGAATTCTAGCGATTAACAATTTCTCGGCAAATGAAAGACTTGATAAAATTTCGGGAACTTCCCCAAGCCATAATCCATTTGCCAACGATAGCGTAGGGATAGTTCCTTTAGCAAGTGACTGGACACAAGGCTCGCACACCTTTTCACAGTTGGGAGCCAAGATGGGACCTTGAAGCGGCGCGACAAGATCAGTGAGCTTGTGCCTCTCCGTCCTTGTATCGGATGATCTCAGGACACCCAAATTGTGAACAGCAGGGTCGAGAGTGCGCATATCTTTCGCGATAGTAAGTTCCCCACAAACTGCGCATCCTCGTTCTTCAATATTCTCGGGCACAAAGGTCTTGCAAAAGTTATGTACGATTTGCATTGATAATTCGCGTGACAGAGGCCTTGGTGGGAATGTTTCCGGCCGTTCCTCCGAAACAAGTTCTGGTACTATTCTGAACTGACTGATTCCTAATGCACAGGAATTCGAGCAGACGTGCGAAGATAAGGCACTCGATAACTCCGAATAGCCCACAAGTAGAGAAATGTCGATGCTGTGCGCACCACAAACTCGTCTCAAAATGTCGAAAGGAGCGTACCGAGCGATTTCGCTGGTAGGACAAGCAGCATAGACTTCATCTTCACAAGAGAAGTCCGGCACAGGCACATCGTAGGCAACGAACTCGTACAATCCGCACCCCAGTTCACCTTTAAGTAAATGAGGTCGTAAGTCTAGGGAACATATTGGGTCCGGTTCACAGAGTCTCCGGGTTTCTTGAGCAGACAACGAAGAAACGATAACAGAAGCGAAACTTCCACAGCTGCACGTAACACCATGAGATAGCAAGCGAGACGAGACCTGCTCGCGGGTGCGACACGACGCTGACAGGCTGATGTTATGCATTGATGCGACCCGGCGCATTTCTTTGATAGTCAACGAAGGAATTACCATCTTCAAGGGCAGCTTGACGACCACCGACTTCTCTTCAAGCGCGGAAGACAAAACCTCCGATTCTGGACCATATAAACGGTGAAAGTAGACCCCACTCAAATAAAGTTTTCCAAGCAATACAGGAAACGCAGAAATAGCCGAAGGATACAAAGGGGTGGCAGCTAAGGTTCCACCGCCGTACAGCCGAAGGATGGGAGTGGACGGAGCACATAGCTCGGGTTTTATGCAACCTGTTGGAGAAGACAGATTTTGCAGTCGCCAAACGGCTGTTATGGTGTTGCACAAGGCCAAACTGCACAGCACGTATAACAACGTGAGCAGGAGGAAAGATGGGGCCACATGCGCTGCTTCTGTGTCCGCATAACGCGCAGTACTTTTTTCCAATGTGGATTTTTTGTTATATGATTTTTCGCCACTCCTTAAAAAGAGAAGCACATCGTATAGCGTCTGTTTTAGAAACAGAGCCAAAAATAGTAGCACAGGTGCATTTCTAGAGATGCGCATTACAAGCAGAAGACCAAGAAACAGTGTGGAGGAGTAGCGTTAACAGTAAATAAACAGCAGTGACCTACAATATCAAAATGTCTAACTGATGAAGAACGACTTCCAAGACAGACCCTTAACCGGCTTACTTTATCCCAGCATTCCGACATTATGATATTCACACTTAAAAGGATACCCGAAACACAAAGAAGCTCCGTTTCATGTTTGAGTGATTCAGAATGGACAGATGAACGGCTCCAATTAAAAGTGAAATTCATTACACATAGGACAAAAAACTAAATCGCGTTCTGGTTTTTAGGAGTTCCCATGACGATGGCCCATAGCAAATTTGCAGAAAAATTCCATCTCCCATCTTTCCCGGAACGGTAAACCGACGCAGTGTACGCAACCTCAACAAACGACTGCCTCGGGATCTCACCATGAAAAACGGACAGATTTCCTTTGGAATCAATGTCTCTCTGCAGACTGAAATCGGTGTTCCTCGCGTCATACACAGGAACTTTGGGAATATTAATCCAAAGATATGGACGATAACAAAGGACGCATTTACCGATGTCAGTAACATCCAACAAAAAGGGGTCTGTCCTGGAAGCGGAATGAAGCGGATCCCTTTTTTTGGTCTTCGCGGAAGGCCGGTACAGGGACGAACCTTTAGCTACAAAAACTGTGAATATTAAAGGACGGAAACAAGTCAATGAAAACTAACGCGCGATCTGGATTTGACCGGCCTTTGTTGTGAAAGCAAGGGAATCCTTGTACAATTGAGCACCGAGCTCGGGTTGATGAAAAACCATGCAAAAAAAGGCAACGAGACGATCCCACTCTTGACTGTGTACGATACCTCGCAATTGCCGCTGGGGTAGACCCGTAGCCGGAACAGAATAGAGATATGAATCTGTAACAGCGACAGCAGTGACGCAAACGGCGTGGATCTTTTCGACGTAAAGTCGAAGCTTAAAACCGTCCGGCGAAAAGCGCTTAGCATTCACCACTAAAGGCGAGATGCGAGAGGGATTGATAACGCGTCCGGCTTGGACGAATTGAAGAGCATCCACGCAATTCCTGCTCAAACAATGAGCTCAGTCTAAAAGAAAGAGTAGAAAATGTTTACCATATGCGAATCTCTGGATTTATCGTGAGCCAAAATTTGGAGAACATGAGCTGTCCAGGTCCTTCTTTGGAGTCCCAAGGGCGAAAACAACCCTCTCTAAACGCGAAGTTTAAGAAATCAGTGCGGGCACAGAAGTAGCGTCGCACCTCAGAGGCGGCAGTCCTGCGTATCCAGCTCGAAGAAGAATATCTTGAGAATCTTCGTCCGCGACTTCACAGCGGTCGGGCAACTCTCTGTCAAATTTTACAAGGGGCACGAGGAAATACAAACAGAAAGATATACCGGACAACAAGCGTCTCAAGATCTTCCAGATAGACTGTGCTGGGCCCTAAAACAAAGTCCTTGTTCGCTCCTGATCCTTCGGCATCTACTACCACGTCTGAAGGAATCGAAGACTCAGTTGACGATATCGCCGTCTCCCTGAAGTCACAAATTGAGTCATATCAGGTTCAGAAATGAAAGAAACTCACGAAAGTTGATCGGGTTTCAACACCGAAGCGAACGTCGCCCCTGCTTGCCTAGCGGGGATGTCGTCGACACGCTTTGCTGCGTCTGAAAGTCTATGGTTGAGACGGAATTGAGAACAGCTGTTAACAAAGTTTCACGAAAACCTACGGTTCAGAAAAATCGATGTCATGCCTGGTGGTGATGTCGTCGACACGCTTTGCTGCGTCTGAAAATCTATGGTTCAGACGGGATTGAGAACAGCCGTCAACAAAGTTTCACGAAATCGGAAAACCTACGGGTCAGAAGAATCGATATCACATGATTTCGGACTGCTAAACGCAACGTTAAGAAAAAGTAAGCTTGAAAATCACGACTCGACTGACCCATCGTCGCCATCCAAGCGAACTCGTTTCTCAAGGGGCCTACGAAATTCAGACTGAGAGCATATGGCATTAGTCAAACTCACTCTTCCATAGGGGACGCAGGGTCAGAAAGTCTGTCATTGTCTAAAACGCCGGACGACCGTGTACGTTTGAGAGGTTCAACGGCCTCGGTGTCCAACGGATTGTTCGTTCTGAGAGCGCCAGCGAGGAAGTTAGCCATCAACAGTGAAATTGTCAAGCGACTAACCTGATGTTATGCTTTTTGGGCTTCATCTGCAGTAAGTTTCAGACTCCTCTTTTTTTGGGGTCTTCTTTTTCTCTCTCGCGAATCGACTAAATATCGCCGCAGATTCATCTCAGACAGTGTCCTGTCTAAGTGACATGTCTCGCAGAGTCCATCTTCGACGAGGGTAGGTCTGAAAATGAAAAACGATTGTCTCGGGGACGTAAAATTCTAAAGAATCCGAGACGAACGGTACGCGTTGTATTGCTCGCAACTTTGAGATCATTTGAAACTAAATCACGCTTAAAAACAGCGCATCCGACATCACTCACAGTAATAGTCGACATGAACGCCGATTACGATAGGACAGCAGCAGGTAAGTCTGCAAAAATCGCGATCGATTTAAAGTTCACTATGGTCAGTCGTCGAACTTGAAGCACTGTACGAGTATTCAGAGTTGCACAAGAGCCAAGGCACTATGCTTCGCGATGCGCAGGTAGTGACGTTCGCTGCTTATTTTTCCCTGGCTAACAGTATTTCAGCCAAATGACTACACTGTCTATCTCAGTCAAGATCCAGGCTACTGGAAGTTAGTAGAGAAGAATATGTCTCGTGAAGTAGTGGAGAGCGTATTTCGCCTCAGGGGTATCATTTGCATGGCGTCCCTGCCGCCTGTCAGGGACAGAGGGTAACGGTATTTCAAGGCTCATTCTCTGTACTCACCACGTTCTTCATGTATAGCTCCTCCAGAAGGGGTCGAAACGCTAGGGACATGCTAAACTTGAAACAAAAGGTGACTTTAACTGGACTAGGCTCGAAGGTTTTCGAACAGAATGTCGCCACAATGGAATCGATAGCGACAAAGTTCATCCGAGCTATCGACAGCGATGCCATACTTCCCATGGAGGACGTTCTTTTCGAAGGCCATGCAACTATCCATGCTGAAAATCGGTGAGTGTATAGGGCCTGCAGAGGTATCATTTACTGCAAATCAAGTCGATGGTAGATACTTCACGGAACGTCGTCACGCATCAGGTTTACCTGCCATCCCATTCCAGCCAGGCGTAGACGATTTTGCCGTATTGGGGCGACACGATCCCCAACATATGTTTCATTGCGAAGAAAACCGCGTGGATTTTGTGGCGCAGGCTGATGGAAAGACTCAACCGTAAGACTTGATCTTCCAAACGCGACAGAGGCTCACGTCACATAGGATTCACCCAAAACTCTTTCACTCTGGGGACATAGTCGAAGCTCTTGTATCTTTCGTCGGCATTCCCATTAAGAACCAGAAAGTTAAGATTGTCCTCACATTACGAGGATTGAACATGCTTAGCTGCAAATTGCGAAAGGTCAGTGTTCTGTCTCTGTCTGAAAATCGGTACTGACATGGCAAATCATAGGATGCACTTATAAAGGCTGTTTCGACAGGTGGTCGCGGAGTTGCCAAGCCAGTATCGCAGGTTAAACGCCGAGTCGGATACCTTCTCGACGAGGAGGCTGTTTTGTCCAAGCGATTGAAGAGTGCCACCACCCTTCATGACAGGGACGAATTGACAGTGCCGAATAGTTGGGAAACAGTAGACTAGTTAGTTCTACTCGCGTTCATCTTCTTTTCTATTCAAGCTTTGTTATGTATAACGTTCAAAAAGTTTTAAAAGTTCTCCCATCGAGCTCTGTTTAAAGCAGTTGAGGCAGTGACAATAAATAAACTTTATTTGAAAAAAAATTGACAAAAGACTAGTCTCGGAGTACGGTTGAGACGGCAACAATCTAGAGAGTCTTCCGTCCTTGATCCAGGGCCATGACATGTGAAAGAAACGGAAAACGATGATATCGGTTCTGAGCCATTCCTATTTTTAGCCTCGGAAGGTGGTAAAAACATTATCATGCTCGCCAATATTGCAGTGCATATGTCTAGTATTTAGATAGATTACCAATGTCCATAACCGTTTACATTAGAAATAATAGAACTCGAGACTTCCGTAAAATTTTGTCGATAAAAATGTACCGCAAGCCTTCAAGAAAGGCTTATCATAATTCGGAAGCTTTATATTACCGATCAACTTGGGCCTATGGACGAGTCCTTTCCCCTTTCGGGGGACTCGTAACTGATGCTAAATCCACGAGCAT
>Ga0307517_10007691_pt1 | contig 15653 bp, 17 predicted proteins | sample 23_EM_MG_FD_194515 | JGI IMG/M metagenome (GOLD analysis project Ga0307517, IMG submission 194515) | Populus trichocarpa ectomycorrhiza microbial communities from riparian zone in the Pacific Northwest, United States - 23_EM | ecosystem: Host-associated > Plants > Roots > Unclassified | place...
AGGACGACCACGTCATCCCGCTGTACACGCCCGAATGCCGGCAGTGCAAGTTCTGCCTGTCGCGCAAGACCAACCTGTGCCAGCTGATCCGCGGCACGCAAGGCAAGGGGCTGATGCCGGACGCGACCTCGCGCTTCAGCATCGACGGCAAGCCGATCCTGCACTACATGGGCACGAGCACCTTCAGCAACTACATCGTCGTGCCCGAGATCGCGGTTGCGAAGGTGCGCTCGGACGCGCCGTTCGACAAGATCTGCTACATCGGCTGCGGCGTCACGACCGGCGTCGGAGCGGTGCTGTTCACGGCCAAGGTCGAGGCCGGTGCGAACGTCGTCGTGTTCGGCCTCGGCGGCATCGGCCTGAACGTGATCCAGGGCGCGAAGATGGTTGGCGCCGACAAGATCATCGGCGTCGACCTGAACCCCGAACGCGAGGCGATGGCGCGAAAGTTCGGCATGACGCACTTCATCAACCCGAAGGAGCACGAGAACGTCGTCGATGCGATCGTGCAGCTGACCGACGGCGGTGCCGACTACAGCTTCGAGTGCGTCGGCAACACGAAACTGATGCGCCAGGCGCTCGAGTGCACGCACAAGGGCTGGGGCCGCAGCATCATCATCGGCGTCGCCGAAGCCGGCGCCGAGATCAGCACGCGGCCGTTCCAGCTCGTCACCGGCCGCAAATGGGAAGGCTCGGCCTTCGGCGGCGCACGCGGGCGCACCGACGTGCCGAAGATCGTCGACTGGTACATGGACGGCAAGATCAACATCGACGACCTGATCACGCACCGGCTCAAGCTCGAGGACATCAACCAGGGCTTCGAGCTGATGAAGAGCGGCGAGTCGATCCGCTCGGTGGTGATGTACTGACGATGACGCAGGCCAAGAACCCGCTGCATGGCGTGACGCTGGAGGCCATGCTCACCGAGTTGGTCGACCACTTCGGCTGGCCCGATCTCGGCGCGCGCATCAACATCAACAGCTTCACCGTCGACCCGAGCATCGCGTCGAGCCTGAAGTTCCTGCGCAAGACGCCCTGGGCGCGCGAGAAGGTCGAGAGCCTGTACCTGTTCATGCGGCGCGAGCAGGCGCGCAGCAAGGCACAAGCGCAGCGTGACCACGTCGAGCCGGTGGCAGCGCCCTTCGGCAGCTGGGCCTCGCCGGTCACGGCCGAGCTGATCGCCGGTGCGAGCATCCGCCTCGGTCAGATCGGTGTGCTGGGCACGGACATCTTCTGGAGCGAAGGCCGGCCGCAGGAACAGGGCCGCAACGTGCTGGTCTGGCGCAGCGACGACCGCCGCATCGCCGACCTGACCCCCGCGCCGCTGAACGTGCGCAGCCGCGTGCACGAGTACGGCGGCGGCGCGTTCACGCTCGGCCCCAAGGCCGGCTTCTTCGTCAACGATGCCGACCAGCAGATCTGGCGCATCCGCGCCGGCGAGGCACCGCACGCGCTGACCGCGATGCCCGGCATGCGCCATGCCGACATCGACATCGATGCGACGCGCAAGCGTCTGATCTGCGTGCGCGAGGACCACACGAGCGGCGGCGAGGCAGTGACGACGCTGGTCGCGGTCTCGCTCAGCAACGGTGCGCAGCAGGTGCTGGCGAGCGGCCACGACTTCTTCTCGACACCGCGCGTCAGCCCCGACGGCCGGCAGCTCGCATGGCTGAGCTGGGACCATCCGAACATGCCCTGGGACGGCACGACGCTGTGGCTCGCCGAGTTGCGGGCCGACGGTGCCCTCGGCACCGCACGCGCGGTCGCCGGCGGGCCGGACGAGTCGATCTTCCAGCCGAGCTGGTCGCCGCAGGGCGAGCTGCACTTCGTGTCCGACCGCAGCGGCTGGTGGAATCTGTACCGGCTGCGCGGCGACGCGGTGCAGCCGCTGCACCCGATGGACGCCGAGTTCGGCCAGCCCCAATGGGCCTTCGGGATGAGCAGCTACGGCTTCGACGGGCGCGGGCGCATCGTCTGCACGTTCGCGCAGCACGGCCGTTCGACGCTCGCCGTGCTTGAGCCCGAGACCGGCCGCTTCGAGCCGCTGGACACGCCGTTCTGCGCGATCCAAGAGCTGCAGGTCGGCGCCGACTTCGTGGTTTTCCTCGGCGCGATCGAGACCGCGGCCGAGGCGGTGATCCGCCTCGACCTGGCCAGCGGCGCGCACGAGGTGCTGCGCAGCACGACGCGCCACGGCGTCGCGCCGGGTTTCGTGTCGACCGCCGAGGCCATCAGCTTTCCGACCGAACACGGTCGCAGCGCGCACGCGTTCTTCTACGCGCCGCTGAACCACCACTTCCGCGGCCCCGACGGCGAACGCCCGCCGCTGATCGTGATCGGTCATGGGGGCCCGACCGGCTCGACCAACGCGGCGTTCAAGCTGATATTCCAGTACTGGACCAGCCGCGGCTTCGCGATCGTCGACGTCAACTACGGCGGCAGCAGCGGCTACGGCCGCGCCTACCGCGAGCGCCTGAACGGCGAGTGGGGCGTGGTCGATGTGATCGATGTGATCAACGCGGCGCGCTTCCTGGTCGAGCGCGGCGATGTCGACGCGGACCGTGTCGTGATCCGCGGTGCCAGCGCCGGCGGCTACACGACGCTGAGCGCGCTCACCTTCCACCGCTTCTTCCGGGCTGGCGCCAGTCACTACGGCGTCGGCGATCTGGAAGCGCTGGCGCGCGACACCCACAAGTTCGAATCGCGCTACCTCGACAAGCTGGTCGGCCCCTACCCGGCGCAGCAGGCGACGTATCGCGAGCGCTCGCCGGTGCACCACACCGACGCGCTGGCCAGCCCGATGATCCTGTTCCAGGGCGCCGAGGACAAGGCGGTGCCGCCGGACCAGGCCGAGGCGATGTTCGAGGCGGTGCGCGCCAAGGGCCTGCCGGTCGCGTATCTGCTGTTCGAGGGCGAGCAGCACGGTTTTCGGCGCGCTGCGACGATCAGGCGCGTGCTCGAGGCCGAGTTGTACTTCTACGGCAAGGTGCTGGGCTTCGCACCGGCCGATGCGATCGAGCCGGTGACGATTGAGAATCTAGGCTGACGAGTCCGCATACAGACCGATGTCGCCGTACCACGCCTCGGCGTGGTTCTTCAGGTCGTCGCTGTCGGTCAGCACGCCAACGCTGGTGATGTGGCCCGCGGGTGCTTCGCCGAACACGCGCCGGTAGTCGTCCAGCACGTTGCGCTCGTAGCGCAACCACTGCCCCGCACGCGCGGCACCGCTCTCGACCACGTCGTAGCGGATGCGGGTGGAGCGCGCATACGGCAGCACCGTGCCGACCGGCAGTTGGCCGTCCCACACATAGGTCAGCGTCGCGAACGGCAGCAGGTGGCCGGTGAAGAGCTCGACCTGCTCGAAGAAGATGCGGTCGCGCAGCGACAGCGTCTGCATGTCGCCGGCAAATGCGATCACGAGCCGCGCCGGGGTGTCCTCGCGCAGGTCGTCGGCGACCGTGGCCTCTTGGTGCACGGTGTCGACGCGCCATTCCCAGCGCAGCCAGGGCGTGCGCTGCGGGTCGATGTCGGTCGCGCAGGACAAGCCCGAGCTGGCGCGGTCGGCGACCGCGTGCAGCGCGGTGTGGCCGTCGCGACGCACCATCGAATAGACCGTCTTCACGCGATCGGGCCGCAGGATGTAGGGCCGCCAGCCCTGCGGTGGCGATTCTTGGCCCACGGCCACGTCGGAGAATCTCGGCACGGCCGGGTACGCGCGTGCGGCGCCGTCGCGCGGGGCACTGGCGCAGCCGGACAAACCGATCAGGGACAAGGCCGGCGCGGCGGCGACGATGAGGCGGCGGCGCCGGGCGTCAGGGGACATGCAAAGGGCGGATCAGGGTCGGTCGGGCCGCCATCCTAGCGGCTTGACATTCACCTACGCCTGCTTGCACCTTGATGCGCTTGCTGACAGTGTTTCAGCGCCACGAGACTACTGTCGCCCCTCTGAAGGAGGAGGAACGGTAATGATGAAATCTTCGTGGCGCACCGCCTGGCAAGGCCAGGACATCGTGGTCTACCGCAACGAAGCCGAAGTGGACCGGCTGCATGCCCCCGAGATCGACCGCGTCGTGCTGGTGCACCGCGGCTCGGGCGAATCCCCTGGCGATCTGGTGCAGGCGGTGGTCGAGATCGGCGATTCGACGCTGATCTTCCCGGCCGATACCGGCTTCGCCGGCCGCGTGAACTTCGAGCGTCAGCAGTTCTGGGCCGAGCGTGCCTGCGTTTTCTGGGTCAACGAGGCGCGCGCCCCGCTGCCATTGCGACTGCGGCGCAGCCGCTGGTTCCTGGGCCTGACGAATCCGGTCTTCACCCGAGTGCCGCGCGCCGAACTCGCGCCTCTGATCGAGCGCTGGCCGCTGCAGGGGCCGCAGACCTGGGAACAGCGCAAATGGCGCCGCATCGAGCGCAGCCGGCCGTTCGCCCCTGAAGAAGACGACGAGCACCGACTCCAGGCCTAGCCACTAACTACTGGGTTCCCCGGAGACGTAAAAAAACCCCGCCGAGGCGGGGTTTTCTTTCTTTCAGCGCTTGATGATGGATGAAGCAGCTCAGGCGGCCGGCTTCGAAGCGGCAGCCTTGGGAGCCTTCGCCTTCTTGGCCTTCGTGGCCTTCTTGGCCGGGGCGGCTGCTTCCTTCTTCGCTTCCGGAGCAGCAGCGGCGGCGGGCTTGGCAGCCGGCGCAGCGGCGGGAGCCGAAGCTTGGGCGAAGGCGCCGAACGAGAAGGTGGCGGCGATCAGGGCGGCGATGATTTTGTTCATGATGAATTGTTCCTGCAGGGAATTGTTGGACAAAGAGCTGATTGCTCGGGAGTCACAACGTGGCCCGCTGCGGGTCGGTTGACAAGATTCTTTGCGAATCCTGAAGACCAGTCGGCCGGCCAACCCTGGCGAGCCCGCTCGGGCGGGCGTCGTCCTCTTGTCAGGGAATGGCGGCCGGCGGCGACGCGGTAAACGCCGTAACAAGGCGCGCGCTCACTCGAACCGGCCTTCGCGCAGCCACTTCGTCGCAACCCACTTCTCGCCCTCGACGACCGGCGCGCCGCCGTGCAGCGTGCGCGTCACCGGGTGCGGCCGGTCGTAGCTGAAGAACACCGCGTTGCCCTTGATCGGTGCGACATCGAGTTGCACGTCCGGGAAGGTCGTCGCGCCGCCCAGCGTGGGGGTGTTCAGGTAGCACACCAGCGAGGCGACACGCTGGCCGCCGCGCTTGAGGATCGTCGGTGTGCCGGCTTGCTGCGGATCGAAGTAATCGTAGTGCGGCTTGTACTCGGCGCCGGGGCCGTAGCGCAGCACCTGCAGGCCCTCACCGTTCTCGACCGGCCAGTTCATCAATGCAGCGATGCGCGCCTCGAGCCGCGCGCACACCGCGTGCTCGCCGCGGTCGAAAAACATGCCCTGGCTGGTGCGCGCCTCGTTCACTTCGCTGGAGCCGGTCTCGGTCTGCACCGTCTCGGAGCGCGCGAGGCGAACCCGCGCGAGCGCGATGATCTCGTCGCATTCGTCGTCCGAGAGCAGCCCGGAGAACACGACCACGCGCGGATTGAACATGCTCATCACGATGCCGACGTCGCGGTCGCCGGCCCGCACGACGGTGCGGGCGCCTTGCGGTAGCGGCTCGGGCACCGTGACCACCGGCGGCATGTTGGCGCGCGCTGCCTGCTTTTCGTTCAGGTAGCCCGTCAGCGTGGCCTCGAGGGCGGCGACGGCCGAGTCTTCGTTCCAGCCGCTCGCGAGCATGGATTTCAGTACCACCTCGGGCGGATGCCCGGCGGTGGCCTGCTCGATGATCCAGGCCCGCAGTTCGGGCGTGACCGGTTGATGATCGCTCATGCGCAAATTGTCTCTCAGGTCATGGTGATGCGGCGCCGGAACACGAAACGATCCGGTTCGGAGGCCGCAGCGTCGAACGCGTAGCCTTCCGCGTCGAATGTCTTCAGACCGGCCGGCGTCTTGACGCGCTTCTTCACGGCGTGGCGCGCCATCAAGCCGCGGGCGCGCTTGGCGAAGAAGCTGATGATCTTGTAGCGGTCGTTCTTCCAGTCCTCGAACACGCACTCGATGACGCGCGGGCGCAGCACTCGGCGGCGGTCGGCTGCGCGGAAGTACTCGTGCGACGCGAGGTTCACGATCACCGGCGTCGGGTCGGCCGCGCTGCGCTCGTTCAGGTGCTCGGCGATCGTGTCGCCCCAGTACGCGTACAGATCCTTGCCGCGCGGGTTCGCCAGCGGCGTGCCCATCTCGAGCCGGTACGGCTGCAGGCGATCGAGCGGGCGCAGCACGCCGTGCAGCCCGCTCAGGATCACGAGGTGCTGTTGCGCCCAGGCCAGTTCAGCGGGTGTCAGGCGCTTGGCGTCGAGGCCGCCGTACACATCGCCGTCGAAGGCCAGTGCGGCGGGTTTGCTGTTGGCCGGCGTCATCTGCGGCGACCAGGCGGCGTAGCGTTCGACGTTGAGCGTGGCGAGTGGCTCCGACAGGTCCATCAGCGCGGCCACGTCGGCGACGCTGTGCGTCCGGAGCAGATCGATCAGCTCGGCCGAGCGCGCCATGAACGCGGGCTCGGTCGCGCGCGCGGTGATGGCAGCCGAGGTGCGGGTGGTGTAGTCGAGCGACTTGGCGGGGGAGAGAAGGAACAGCATGGCGGCGATTATCGCGACGCTCACTTGAAGTCGCGGCTGCGGGTGATCAGCCCTTGCAGCAGGTCCGAGTGATCGATCGCCTTCATCACCACCAGATGCATCACCGCATGATCGCCCTCGCCCTGACGTTGCCAGCGCCCGAACAGCGTGAGCAGCCGCGCCGCGAGCAGCGGCTTGCGTTGCGATTCGACGACCGCCGGCCAGACGATCGCGTTGACGGTGCCGGTATCGTCTTCCAGCGTGACGAACATCGTGCCTTTGGCCGTGCCAGGGCGTTGACGGTGCGTGACCAGGCCGCTGGCGCGCGCGAGGCGGCCATCCGGATAGCCGCGCAGCACGGCCGCCGGCTGCACCTGGAAGCGCGCAAGTTCGGCACGCAGCAGCGCAAGCGGGTGGCGGTGCAAGGTCAGGCCCAGACCGCGGTAATCGGCCTGCATGTCTTCGGCTTCGCTGGGCGCGGGCAGCGTGACCGCGGCTTCGTCGATGCGCGTGGCGCCCAGCATCGGGGTCGGCCGCGTGTCGATGCCGGCGACCGCCCACGCGGCCTGATGGCGGTGACCGGTGAGGGCTTGCAGCGCGTCGGCCTGCGCGAGCGACTGCAGGTCGTGGGCGTTCAGTGCCGCGCGGCGCGCGAGGTCTTCGACGTTGGTGAACGCCGCCTCGCGACGCGCGCCAACGATGCGCTTCGCGCCGTCGTCCGACAAACCACTGACGCGGTCCAGGCCCAGGCGCACCGCATGCAGCGCCGCTCCCTCGACGGCCTCCAAGGTGCTCTGACTCTCGCTGACGGTCACATCCACCGGCCGCACCTCGACATGATTCGCGCGCGCATCGCGCACCAGTTGTGCGGGCGCGTAGAAGCCCATCGGCTGGCTGTTGAGCAGTGCCGCGAGAAAGGCATCGGGGTGGTGGCATTTGATCCAGCTGCTCACGTAGGCCAGCAGCGCGAAGCCGGCCGCGTGACTCTCGGGGAAGCCGTAGTCGCCGAAGCCCTGGATCTGCCGAAAGATGCGTTCGGCGTAGTCGAGCTCGTAGCCCTTCTCGACCATGCGGCCGACCAGCCGCTCGTGGAAGGGACCGAGGCCGCCCTTGCGCTTCCAGGCCGCCATCGCACGGCGCAGCTGATCGGCTTCGCCGGCCGTGAAATCGGCGGCCAGCATCGCGATCTGCATCACCTGCTCCTGAAAGATCGGCACGCCCTTGGTTCGCTCCAGGGCCGGTAGAAGCTCCGCCGGGCAGTCGATTTCCTCCTTCGACAACTGCCGGTTCTTCAGGTACGGATGCACCATGCCGCCCTGGATCGGCCCGGGCCGCACGATCGCGACCTCGACGACGAGGTCGTAGTAGCAGCGTGGCTGCAGCCGCGGCAGCATGCTCATCTGCGCACGGCTCTCGATCTGGAACACGCCGACGGTGTCGGCCCTGCAGATCATGTCGTAGGTGGGTTCGTCGTTGTCGTCGATGTCCTGCATCCCGATCACGCGGCCCAGCTTGGCGCTGATGAAGCCGAACGCGCGCCGCAGCGCCGTGAGCATGCCGAGCGCGAGGATGTCGACCTTCAGCAGGCGCAGTTCGTCGAGGTCGTCCTTTTCCCACTGGATCACGCTGCGGTCCGGCATCAGCGCGTTCTCGACCGGCACGAGCTGCGCCAGCAATCCCTTGGCGATCACGAAGCCGCCGGGGTGCTGACTCAGGTGGCGCGGGAAGTCGAGCACCTGCACGGTGAGCTCCATCCAGAGCTTCACGATCGGCGATGCCGGATCGAAGCCGCTCTCGCGCAAGCGCTCGGGATCGATGCCGCTGCCGTCGAACCATTTCTGGCTCTTGGCGACGGCCTCGATGCGCTGCAGATCGATGCCCAGCGCGCGCCCCATGTCGCGCAGCGCAGAACGCGGCCGGTAGCGGATGATCACCGCGGTGAGCGCGGCCCGGTGCCGGCCGTATTTGCCATAGATGTACTGGATGACTTCTTCGCGACGCTCGTGCTCGAAGTCGATGTCGATGTCCGGCGGCTCGTCGCGCTCGGTGCTGATGAAACGACCGAACAGCAAGGTGGCCCGGCGCGGGTCGACTTCGGTGACGCCCAGGCAATAGCAGACCAGCGAATTCGCCGCACTGCCCCGGCCCTGGCACAGGATGTTCTGGGCGCGGGCCCATTGCACGATGTCGGCCACCGTCAGGAAGTAGCGTTCGTAGTCGCGCTCGCGGATGAGCGCGAGCTCGGCCTCGATCTGCTGGCGGTACTTGTCCGGCAACTCGCGCGGAAAGCGCCGGGGGACGCCGGCGTATGTCAGCGCACGCAAATGGCTGGTGGGTGTGGCCCCCGGAGGCACGATCTCCTGCGGGTATTCGTAGCTCAGTTCGCTCAGCGAAAACTGGCAGGTCGCGGCCCACGCGACGGTGTTTTCCAGCCACTCGGCATCGTGCAACGCCGCCACCCGACTGCGCGAGCGCAGGTACTGCTCGGCGTTGGGTTGCAGCTGCAGGCCGCAGGTGGCCACCGGTGCCCCCAGCCGCGTGGCGGTCAGCGCGTCCTGCAGCGGCTTGCGCGAGCGCACATGCATCAGCACATCGCCCGCCGCCAGAATGGGCAAGCCCGTGAAGCCGGCGACGCGACGAACCACGTCGCGCAATTCGACCTCGCCCGGGCGCTTGAACAATTCGAGCGCGATGCCCGCGCGGTCCTGGAACCAGGTCTTGAGCCACATGGCGTGCGCGAACACCTCCTCGAACGACTGGTCGACGCCAGGCACCAGCAGCGCCAGGCACTCGGGCAAGCCCGCCAGCGTGGCCGCGTTCGGTGCCTTGCCTTCCAGGTCGCCCGGGTGCGCAAGATAGCGGCCCTTGGGTGCCCGGCGGCGCGCCACCGTGATCCAGTGCGACAGGTTGCCGTAGCCGCGCCGCGTCTGCGCCAGCAGCACCAGGCGGGCATGGGCGACAGGTGCATCTTTGGTGGCACCCACCGATGACGGCAGCGACAGCCGCATCTCGCTGCCGATGATCAGGTGCAGTCCGGCCTCGCGTGCCGCCACATGCGCGCGCACCACACCGGCCAGCGTGCACTCGTCGGTGATCGCCAGCGCTGCGTAGCGCAGCGCCTTGGCCCGCTCCACCAGTTCGCCCGGGTGCGACGCGCCGGTCAGGAAGCTGAAATTGCTGCGGCAGTGGAGCTCGGCGTAGCCGGGGAGTTTGAGCATGGCAGGGCTCGTTCAGCGTTCACCACTCGCATTTATTCATACATTCATCATGATGATGACGACGACGACGCCGCCGCCGCCTGAGCTGCGGCAAAGGCGCCGCCGCCGCCGCCGCCGACACTGCCGTCGAGCTGCCAGCGTTGCGCATCCGGCAGCGCCGCACGCAAGGCGTCGAGCGGGCTGCGCACCGCGCCGCCGCCGAGCTTGAGCACATGGGTGTAGATCATGGTCGTGCTCACGTCGGAGTGGCCGAGCAGTTCCTGCACGGTGCGGATGTCGTAGCCGCTTTGCAGCAGGTGGGTCGCGAACGAATGGCGCAGCGTGTGCGGCGTGGCTGGCTTGACGATGCCGGCGCGCTCGACCGCGCGTTTGAAGTGACGCTGAAAGGTCTGCTCCAGCGCGTGGTGACGCCGCTGCACGCCGGTGCGCGGATCGATCGACAGCTGCAAATGCGGGAAGACCCAGAACCAGCTCCAAGACGAGCCGGCGCGCGGGTATTTGCGATCCAGCGCATCGGGCATGTGCACGCCGCCGTGACCCGATTCACGATCGTCGGCCCAGAGCACCCGCGTGCGCGTCAGTTGTTCGCGCAAGGCCGGCGCCAGCGAGGTCGGCAGCATCACGACCCGGTCCTTGAACCCCTTGCCCTCGCGCACGACCAGCGCCTGGCGCTCGAAATCGACGTCCTTCACGCGCAGACGGATGCCCTCCATGATGCGCATGCCGGTGCCGTACAGCAGCTGCGCCATCAGGCAGTGTGGCGGGTCGAGCGCCATCAGCACCCGGCTCACTTCATCGTGCGTGAGCACCACCGGCAGTCGCACCCGGCTCTTCGGTCTGCCGATCTCGTTCAGCCAGGGCAGGTCCAGGCCCAGCACCTGCTGGTACAGGAACAGCAGGGCCGAGAGCGCCTGCTTGTGCGTGGCCACTGCCACCTTGCGTTCACTCGCCAGCCACGACAGAAAAGCCTCGACCTCGGACGCACCCATCTCGATCGGGTGCCGCAGACTGCTGTGGAACCGCACAAAGGCGCGGATCCAGTGCACATAGGCCTCCTCGGTGCGGATGCTGTAGTGCAGGTAGCGGATGCGCTCACGCACCTGGTCGAGCAAACGCGCCGACTGCAGAGGCGGCAACAACGAATGGGTAGTGGATTGCATGTTTGCGCCGGTCGATACTGTATTTACATACAGTATACTGAGCCCACACAAAGCACAAGCACCTGTCCTCGTCTCGCCTCATATCTCATCCATCTCATTCATGTGGGAGACACGCACCGGTGCGCCGCGCATTGCGCGCCGTCCTCGATCATGGGTCCGACTCGATGCCGCAATCTTCCCGACCCAAGCCTGCGCCGCCCACCCCGGACCACAAGCAGCCATCATCCGGGTATGCGGACACCCATGTCGTCAAGCGCTTGCGGCCGTCGCAGCCGGGCGCGCTGAAACTGACGCGCCGATACGGGGAGGCCCTCGTCTGCGTTCGCTACCGACACAACGCCGACGGCACGCATCGCTACACGACGGTGGAACTGGTCGTTGAGGACGCGCCCGTCGCAAGCCGCGCGCATCTCGACGCCATCGTTCTCGTCCGCCTGGCCTTCACCGACGCGACGCGGCGTCACCGCGCCCTCGCCCACGGCGCCAAATGGGACGTCGAGCGTCAGCTGTGGCAGATGCCTCGCAGGACAGCCAAGAAGCTTCGCCTAGCCAAGCGCATTGTGAATCCCTAGCCAGATATGGCAAACCGAAATGTTGCAGAACTTCCATTGGCAGGCATTTCGACCTGTTGATGGCAAACTGCGTTGGTGTCTAAAACACGTTAGACGGCTATGGTCTCGCTCTCCGAATTCTTCAGTGAAGGCTCGAGCCGTTTAGCTCTTGCTTCGCCGGCGGTCGGCGCACGGGAGTCTTTCTGCTTCGGCCAGCCTACAGGCGCCCCACGCCTTGCGCTCAGGCCGGAGCCAGTCGTACAAGCCAATCTCTGCAGGTCATCGGACCTTCCAGGTTCCCAGGAATCGAAGCCACAATCCAGCATGCCCGAATGGTTCTGCCCCAATCCCTTTGCTTCGGCTGTGCAGCAAGTCTGCCATTCGTTGGGAACGCAAGGTCGGCGCGCATCCGTGCGTGTCTCGTCATCGAGGCAAGAGCGCGTCGGTTCTCATCCGCCGCCTAACCCTTCCTTCAAGCGGACCCGCCTACGGCGGTCCGCTTAAGTCAAACGTTAGGCCGCACAACAACGACAACCGGTGCCATTCCATGGATCTAGATCTCAATCACCCCAGCGACAAAGTCCTTCATCGCGTCTCGTCGAGATCTGCTGAGGTTGGTCGATCCGTTGCAGGTGCGATGAAACGCGCCGGCCTGCCCTTGGATCGCTTTCACTTTGACAACGCGAGCGACGATCCATTCGCCTTCGATCTCGCCATCCAAGACAGCAGAGATCTGATTTACAAAGCTGGTATTGACCTTGGAGTCATGATTCAGGATGCGCTACGGGAGTCATCCGCCGACGGCTGGCGAGTGCGCCTTCTTGTCAAACCCGAGTCAGAGGACCTCGTGTTTGACTACCTCACCTGGCTAGTAATCGATCTTGTCCGAATCACTGAGTACCGAGGCGGGCGCACTGTCGAAATGTTCAAGAGTATTGAAAGCTTCAGAACGGCTTGCTGGGGTGCGAGTGCGGCCTAACCCTTCCTTCAAGCGGACCTGCCTTCGGCAGGCCGCTTAAGTCAAACGTTAGGCGTCATCAAGCAGTTCCTTCTCTACGATCCGCAGGACACCGATTGCAAGCGCAAGCGGAATCTGACCCTCATACTTGAAGATGGCCGCCTTAATTTCGTCGGCAAGCGTTCCCGCGATTGCAGCATGTGGCTTGCTCGCCGTCGCCATAAACTTGCGAACGTCAGTCTTTTGTTCAGCCATTGGAATGGTCGCCCTGGGCGTCGCGCTGTTCTGGGCCGTCAAGGTGCCAAAGCATTCGACTCACAAACCAATCTACTCCGCAGTCATTGTCGGGCACCAAGTAGCGCACGACATCAGCCTGCATGCTGCGCAACAGCGCGTCCATTTTCTCAAGCCGAGTTGCTATGTCATCCATCCTGTTTCTCCAGCAAGTCCAACCAATGACGCCCAACCATTCCTTCAAGCGGACCTTCGGCCGGTTAAGTCAAACGTTAGCCGGCAGTCTTCTTCCGTGGTTCGCAAAGCACGTACTTGAACACCTCGCGCCCCTGCCGCTTGTAGAGTTCGTCCATCGCCTTGTAGCAAGCAACTTCATCGGGGTACGGCACTTCGCGGGTCATGCCACATAGCCCCCACGCTGCCGTGCAAATTGTTAGAACCCATTCCATATCTGTCCTTTCGCGCCGGGCTCATAGGTGCCGGCTAACCCTTCCTTCAAGCAGACGGCCCAAGGGCCGCTGCTTAAGTCAAACGTTAGGCCGCTGGCAACGCCCTCGATCCAGATCGCACGAGTTCACGAAGCCTTCAGTACTATCCAAGTCCAATCAAGGAGTTCCATCAAATGATCACGTGCCACCTTCGGTATGTCCTCGACCCGACCAAGATCAAAGAGTTTGAACACTACGGCAAGGTCTGGATTCCACTCGTGAAGAAGTTTGGTGGAATACACCACGGCTATCTGCTCCCCTCGGAAGGAGCCAGCAATATCGCGCTTGCGTCATTCTCCTTTCCTTCGCTCGCCGCCTACGAGGACTACAGAACCAAGTCGTTCAACGATCCCGAGTGCCAAGCTGCCTTCAAGTACGCTGAGGAAACACGTTGCTTCCTCAGTTATGAGCGCACGTTCTTTCGGCCGGTGTTCGAGTGAAACAGCGGCCTAACCCTTCCTTCAAGCGGACGTGCCTTCGGCCCGCCGCTTAAGTCAAACGTTAGGCGTCTATTCTTCTCTTTCAACCTCGCCATGCCCACTGTCGATCAATTCACGATTGAGCTTGCCGTCCCTTCGGTAGAAACATATCGCCGCCTCCGATCCGAAGCTCGACTGAGCGGAAAGACCGAAGAAGCGGCAGCCCTCGGCCTGAAGGGAACACTCTTCGCGGTTCAGGTTCTACTTGGAGACGAGCCGATAGGGATGGGTCGAGTAATTGGAGACGGTGGCTGCTTCTACCAAGTCGTGGACATCGCAGTCCTGCCCGAACACCAGGGCAAAGGGCTCGGCAAGCGAATCATGAAAGAGATCATGAAGTTCATCACGGTCAGTGTTCCCAAAAGCGCATACGTAAGCCTCATCGCCGATGGAAAGGCGCAGGACCTTTACGCTCAGTTCGGCTTTCAGCATACGGCGCCCGCCTCGGTTGGCATGGCAATCAAGGTGTAGATCGAGCTATGCTCACCAAGACGCCTAACCCTTCCTTCAAGCGGACGTGCCTGCGGCACGCCGCTTAAGTCAAACGTTAGGCCGCACAAGAACGCTCCATGCCGATACCCGTCGCCATCGCTGAATACTGGGAACGCTTCAGCGCCACCGCGGGCGGCGTTGACGCCACGCGCTTCTATGAAGCCTTCTACTTCGGCGATAACGAAGAACTGGCGAACTCTCTGGCAGACCTCGTGCTCACGGGTACAAAGCGCGCCACGGCGGGGTCAGTGTGGTCCTTCGAGCACGAGGGCAAGCACGCGCCGCGACCTGGCGATCTCAGTGTTGTCACGAACTGGGCAGGCTCTCCGCTATGCGTGATCGAGACAATTCAAGTCGACGTCGTGCCGTTCAGCGAAGTAACCGCGGAGTTCGCTGCTACCGAAGGCGAGGGTGACGGATCGCTGGAATACTGGCGCCAAGCGCATGCAAGTTACTTCTCACGCGAGTGCGCACGCATCGGCCACATCTTCAGTGAGAATATGCTGGTCGCGTGTGAGCGGTTCAAGGTCGTGTTCACGGGTTCGTAGAGTGCGGCCTAACCCTTCCTTCAAGCGGACGTGCCTCCGGCACGCCGCTTAAGTCAAACGTTAGGCCGCACAATCAAGCGGATGCCGGGCTTACGGAGATACCTCGCATATGTGGGAAACGGTCGAAAAGCTCTTGGCTTCGCAACACCCATGGAGCGCAGTCTTCTATCTCGCAGTTGGCGCGCTCGTCGGAGCAATCCTCAGCATCTACCTCACGTTCAAGGCACAGCGGCCGCGGATGATAGTAAGCGGGGGCGGTGGCGGAGGGAATCAAGAACGTCAGCGCTGGAATATCAGCATCATGAATCGGCCTAAGTTTCTTGGCCTGTTATTCGCCGGCGAGTCCTCTCGGGATGTACACGCTTGGATTCGCCTGCGCGAAAAGGACGCGAGAAGTTACCCGCTTTTTTGGAGTGGCCAGACTCAGCAGTTGCCAGTCACGATAGAGCCCGGCCAATCTCAGTCACTTGAAGTATTCAGTTGGACCTCTGGCGTCAAAGGCTACTGCATAGTCGATCATGCCAATGAACCAGTCGCACGCTTTGAGGCGCGCGATTTGAGGTTCGTACTACGTCTGAATGATCGGCTTGGAAGATCGACAGAGTTTCCGTTTTCAGTCAAGTTTGACGATTCGCACCTCAAGAATACGCCGCAACTTCAGATCATCTACCCGCTGACCATAGAGGTTCGCTTAAACATGATCAGGAGCGGTCTCCGCCAGCTTCTTATGGCATTCAAACTGAGGCGCTAGCACTTTGGCTTGAGATGCAGGCATACTTTTCTCTAAGAAGTTATCCGTAAATAGTAAACTATCGTCCCGAGCCGCACTTCGCGCGGCCATGGGGCGAATGCATGGCGACACGCAAGCGAGTTGACTCGTGGGTAGTAACTGACGACTTCTGGGAGCGC
>Ga0307517_10007692_pt1 | contig 15653 bp, 13 predicted proteins | sample 23_EM_MG_FD_194515 | JGI IMG/M metagenome (GOLD analysis project Ga0307517, IMG submission 194515) | Populus trichocarpa ectomycorrhiza microbial communities from riparian zone in the Pacific Northwest, United States - 23_EM | ecosystem: Host-associated > Plants > Roots > Unclassified | place...
CAACGACTCTTACGACTCTAAATGTCTGCCAATGAACTACAAACTTTTGGACACTTTCATTTACTTCATCCCTTACATTCAATGCCTTCTTCATGCTTAGCATCATGATTTCACTCTCATTTACTCTTTTCGTTTCTGTATTTGCCTGTGATGGACAATGGTGAAATTCAAACAATGTTCAACGTTCAAGTTTCATCATCCGACAGTCGTGCTGATACAACAATCGTTTCGTGATGAAAATCCGCTAGTACATTAACCTTCAACCCTGCATTTGGACAGGTTTGATGGGATGGGGCCGATGATCCGCGTGCCAACCCCAGCCGGGGAAATGAATGATAAGTGAGGTGGCAAGCCTTACGCGTGTACAACCATCGCACTCTTTTCTCTCTTCCCTTCCGTCGTTGAAGTGGAGACTGGCACGGTTGGTGCCTTCAACGACTTGTCGAAAAGAAATGCGTTATCTCAATGGACTGCCTTCTAGAACTACCTGGCGGCCTTTTTCAGCCTGCCAAAACCCGCATGTGGTACTGGCCCCAACAATGTTCGTCTCAAGGTGATAGCCTTACAAACTCGGATGGCGCGTACACCCCACATCGTCATTTCACTTGAACCCGCCAAGCTATCGCAGATGACAAACGCATTCGGAGGCGTCTCTTGTTTCACACGAAGAAACCGCCCGTTCTGCAAACGGCTGTAATCAATCGTGAACTGGCTTTTTCTTTTGCCCTTTACACGGTCGAACGTCAAGTTCTTGACACGCCAACTGAGACTCCACCATGCCCAATCTTTGGTTCGCAGCAACTTGGGTCAAAACCTTCACCCACACCCATCTCCTTGTTCGAGACGCCACTTTACTTGTTCAATTTGTGCAGCGCAACTTTCAAAGTTGGAAAAGTGATTGGAAGGGGTACATTTGTGAGTAGTCAGTTTTGCTCAGTTTTCTGATTGCTACAACACGACAGGGTATGGTTCTTGATGCTAAGCGGTGCTCAGGAATATGTGTCGCAATTAAGAAGTTCCGCGTCTCTCTCCGGTCACGCTCGGACGGGGAGATTTCAGAGATTGTCGTGATTGACCACGGCTGGACAATTGGGCCTAGATCATACCACTTTAAGACAAGATGGCAGTGTGCAACTTTGTCTAAGCAAAAGTCGAGGTAAGCCCTGACAACGAGTTCTGCCGTCGGTGCAAGGTCTGCCAGCGTGTGTCAGCCTGAACCTAGGTCCGTCAGGGTCCTGTCGGGGATTAGGTTAGGTAATGTCGAATGACCTTCCGCGGACGCCCGGCCCCTAGTTCTAAAACCACCCCACCAATAACCAACGCCACAAACTACCACGACCACGACCACGACTACAACCACAACCACAGGCACTTCAACGTGACAGACTAGTTGGAGGAAAGGTCAAGAGAAAGTGCTACAACTGGGCATACAAGGTACGTCCGCATTTTTTTCCCTTATATTGAATTTATTAACTTTATAACAGGTGTTACGTGGCAATGGACGAGGGCATTTTATTGAAGCAACGAGGTTGTTCCCTCCTCGTCATTGAGGCCCGAGGTGAGATAAGCCCCTTTACTCGTCGTCCATTTCTTGGTGTTTCCTTTCTAAACTATATTACACAAACCCCTTTCGACGTATTATTCTATTCGATACTATGAGGAGGCCTTGCTCTCGCGTATTTTTAACACAACGATGACGAGGGGGAGACCTTCATTAGCCTTGTCATCTTGATCCCCATTCGGCAGGACAAGAAGGAGGGTTCCTTCTCACTGTGTCGATTTTTCGATGCAAATTTCTCTCATCATTCGTGCAACAAGGGTTTTCCCTCCTTGTTACATTCTTTTTAATTTCTGTATGTACTAATGTAGGATGCCCGTTGCCGATTGACCACGTGACAAATCGCGTTACACGTGATGGGAAAATTTGATTTCCAGAGTCAAACAAACGAAAATGTTGGACTGATTCAGTCAGCGCGTTTCGCCTTTCAACTCAACCACATTCTGCGTTGTTCACAATGCCCCGCAAGGCCGCCACCGCCGACACTAGTGATAACGCTGCAGCTCCGCGTCGCTCGACGCGCATCAAGGCGCAACAGCCGGAAACAAAGAAGGCGGTTGCCAAACCCAGGACTAAGAAGGCCGACAAAGAGTTGGATCAAACAACAGACAAACCAAAGTCTCGCGGTACTAAAAGAAAACTTGATGATGAGGCAAACGGCGATGACGCCCCAGCGGTGAAAAAGGTCGATCCCGTTTTCTGTGACATCCCTTTATATTCTTAGACATTCTGCGATAGGCCAAACCTGCCTCGAAAGCTAAACCAACTTCTACCTCCTCCATTCTAAAGCCTACCTCCAAGGTAGCAGCCAAACCGTCCTCCAGGGCTTCCGCAAAACCTGTATCCAAGCCAGCATCCAAGCCAGCATCCAAGGCGGCTAAACCTGCTTCTCGCGCTGGTTCTAAGAAGCCGACATCAAGGGCGGCTTCTAAGGTTCCAGCATCAAAGGTGTGCTTTTTATTCTTTTCACGCATCACCCCGATGGCTCATCTGCTCTTGTGCTTATGGTCTCGTAAAACTCAACGTTTGACAGGCTGATGCCCAACCTGTTGCATCAGGCAGTGCCGATGTTGGAGAAACTATCGCAGAGGAACCAGAAGCAGAGGCCGCTGCTGAAGAGGTAAGGCCTTGGCGGTCATCGATAAACTTGACTCGAACTAATGCCTATTTTCCATGCCAGGCTTAAATGGAGTGCACTTAATATCGTTTTTCACATCGGCGTGGTTTCAGCAAATTTTCCGATCTTCTATCTCAGCGACGTTGAGAGCGCGATGCCCCATCCCATCGGAATCCCCCATTTTGGCATATTTTTTTTGGCATATCGATTACGAACAAAACTGCGATCCTGCGAAACGATGTCCATCCCTTTTATTCCTAGTTGATCGTCATTGTCGGTTTCTTTGAGCCTCCTTCCTTATTTTATCCGATTCCCGTATTTTTGTGGTCGCCCTCGTTGTTTCTGCTTTCCGTGCTGTCGTCAGTAATTTCCAAGTGTGTATACAATAGCTGTATGTTATATGACTGTATGCATACGAGTCCATGTGGGAGTCATTTTTCTCCCTCTTATTCTCATTTTATGTTTCTTTTTGTCTCGTCTCTTCAATATATAAGCCCTTCTTGTCCCCAGATCTTTTCCCACATTCTATAACGCACACGATTTGTTTCCTTTGTAAGACCGCGTCTTTTGACCTAGGTCGTCTGTAGTCGGTTCGGCGATTGGGGATGTTTTGTGGTAGCTTGTCTATTAATTCCTAGTCGAATATGTATGCTGACTACGGACTTATGCTAGGAAACTTCTTGTGTTGTATGCCCTATGAAAATTTCAATTATTTATGACTCGTGTTCTTCGGTCTTTTCGAGCATGCAAGGTCAAATTCTCTATCTAGGTACAAAGACGATGGTGCCCGGTAACATCGTCTAGAAATGGTGAAATTTAACGGTATTCTGAGAAATGCCGCACGTTGATGAGAAATGTAGGGTTAACACTAAAGTATGCGAATGCCAATGCGGCAACCCCGAGAAGAAAGCCGAGTCGATTGAAAAGTGATGTTGCGACAGATCTGTGGTGATTCTTGGGAATGGTCACGAGGGTTGCTGATTCCTGATGAACCTGGACAGCAAGCATTTCGAGTGCCCGCCGTTTGTCATCCTCAGCGGACTCGTTCCAGGACCACTCCCAATTTTTGGAGATGGTGTTAACCAACGTTTTCAGTCGATCCAGCTCGACTGTGGCGCCTTCTGTTACATCTTCAAATTCGGGAGTGTTGATCTGGCAGTGTCGACCAGCGAGTCTGGATAACTCTGTGACTCTCTTTGCGGCAGGACGGCGAATTGCGTCGTACACCTTTGTGATGTTGGGAATGGTAGATCGTGTGCAGAGAGGGCTCGCCAAGAGGTAAGCGAGGATATAGGAATCCTGCGAAAGGTCATAAATTGGAACGGGATTGCCGATGGGATTCTTACCTCGATGGCCGAACCAGCTCCTGCCCCTTGATGTGGTAGCATTCCGTGTGCCTAGAGGTTTATTCGTGAGCCATTGATATACTTTTGTGTTTTGAATGGTTAGACCCACAGCGTCTCCGAGCAGGACAGCACGACCCATCGAATAACTGTCCAAAGGATGGATTGCTTGCAGAGCAAATCTCATGGGCTTCTTGATGCACTGTTACGAAGATCAAAGTCGTGTTGTGCGGATCACAAATACTAATGACACGAACCTTGAGAAGGGCTTGTACTTGAGGTTCCCATCCTGCAAAAGCTTCCAAAGCCTCTTCTTGAGAAACGCTGACAGTGGTCGGACCGTCAACGGTGCTGTACTCTCTCGATGGGTCAGAAATCATGGCGACTACGTTGATCAGTTTGTTATGGGAGACTTGGTAAGTCACGATGTGCTGTTGGTCGCGTATCTCAGCGAAATAGGACTGGTCGAGTGTTAAAAACTTTTCTGACCCTTAATTTTCCAACATACTATGGTAAGGTAAGTGACGCGTTCGAATCAGGGACAGCCACGGTGCTTACCATCATACTTTGCTTGCAGGAAAGATGTCCAGGAAAAATCCGCTCCAGTTCCTCGACGTGAATAAGACCACGGTAAGCATATCCTCCTGACCAATAAGGCTCATATGAAGGTGACTCGAAGAGACACCGTTTGTCTAGGAAGCACTTGCGCACACTAGAGTGAATTCCATCTATGCCGATCAGAATGTCGCATGTCGCCGAAGTTCCATTCTTAAAGCGGAGGACCACTTCGTCCCCTGTGTCTTCAAAGGATTCAAAGCGATGAGACAGATGGAGTTGGCCCATCGCATGTTTACTTAGGACTCTAAGCAATTCGGCTCTATGAAATCGGGCCGCGCCACCTTTGTGCCCATTGTCAGCGAGGGGTGCAAGGTATGTGGAGAGCTTACCTTTCATCTGGATGTCGTCAATAAACACGCCTTCTGGTTGGTCGGCCTTTCGGGTGTTGAAGATCGTTTCTGTGAGAAATGAATGAGACTGTTTCGATCTTTTGGGGTTCCATAAAACTTACGCATCTCCTCTTTAGGAAGAGTAAAGAGCAATTCTGCAAGCCCAGACTGAACCCCGATTTCCTCCATGATCCGCCATGAACGTGGCCAGAAGTTAATCCCTGCGCCTATCTCTGTGAGGACTGGGGATGCCTCGTATATGTCGACATCGAATTTGTCCTTGCCGCCTAAGTGTCTGAGTGCTGCAGCAAGACTAAGGCCACCAATGCCTCCTCCGCTGTGGAATATAATGGATGTGGTGAGTTTGGGTTGGGTAGCATACATTGAAGGGTCATACATTATAGCAATCCGTGGCTTGTCGCTGTGGAACATCATCGTTCGAGGCGGCTCGTATATGGGAGGATAAGATGAGTCCTTATGTTTTACATCGTGGAATTTATATACGCATTTGTATAGTTTAAAACTTGTTCCATGGGGATGGAGGTTGGATTATTATATCGGGTTGGAAACAAGGGACCAGCCACGATACTGTCCGATGGATTGGTTTCCTGTTGGTGCCCTCAAAAAGATTTTTCAAACTCCCTTTGATGCTTCTCATGACAACCCACTTTTCTGGGGGCCTCACGAGAGCCGCCTTCTTTTTGGGACGCATACGCCAACGGCCGCGACCACGAAATATTTTATTGAACTAAAAGGGAACTTCGTACAAGAGACATCATGACTGAATCAGACAGAAAATTGGCCATAAGGTTTGATGTACCTATCTTTTACGTAGAAGTGATGAACTGCAATAATACCCTCGTGGGGTCTCGTGCACACCCGATTTGAAACCTTACCTGCAATGTATATACGACTCGCGAATCAATCAATATCCTGATTCAAAATTGTCTACGGTACTCAAACCGGATCAATCGCATGCTGCGTATGCCCAGTAATCTACACAAACGGATAGCACATAAATACACTGTCCTTCCAACTTTAAGCAAATTTGGTTAATGCAGAATGTCTAAAATATATTGTCTGAACTCTCCAAGGCCCTTGACGCTTTCAAGTTTTTGAATGTGAGACCAATAGAATCAACGCCATCATCTCTCCAGAAGTAGACACTGAGTTCACGACAGCGGTTACAGCTACGGCTAATAGCAGTGAATCTTCTGAGTCGTCACTTCCCAGGAATCTTTGGGTATGGGTATTTTGTTGTACCAGGTTGTTCGGATGTGATGGGAGACAAACTGGTGTACGTTATTTAGAGATGGAGAAGCCTGGGCTTGTCATATTTTCTGCAGTGTTGATTTTGTTCCGGTTTTCTACTTTGTGGATAGTCACAGGGTGCTTTCCGGATCAAGTAACTGCGCTGTGCCCACCTAAAGTTAGGTTGCACTTTTATACGGCCCCAGATCAGGCACCCCTCCACGTGTCCTGGTGAGAGAGAGTCCAGCCTAACACGCCGAATTTACTTCCTTCTACTAGTAAGTCCGAGTTTCATCCAACTCCCATGACCTCAACCACAAGGGAACCAGAATACCTGGTGATGATCAAACTTGAATGCAGACGCCCTCTCACCAACCTTTCCGAGTATACTTATCACGAGATGCCAGGAATGGAAGGCTCAGGTGTTCGTGGGAAACCGCATTGACTTCTGGAAGCAGCGCAGACTGCAATTCCGTTTACACCATAGAGCTTGCCGACATGGCTTTCGCACTGTAATGCTTCTTCTTTTCTGATCTTTGGTAAACCTAACGACGACATACGTGCCAAGATTTACGACATGTCAAATGATATCCAGAAGGCAGATCAGATAGCTTTCCACTTCTACACGAAACTCTTCTACATCCTTAATGATGCCAGAGCCACAGAGGGACCTAAAGCGCAGCAAAAGGTCGATAAATGGGTGTGTATCGATGTCCATGTGGTAACTCGAGCTCTGGATGCTCACTCCGAAACCTTAGTTCAATCTCGAAACTCTAGACTCGGACCTCTTTACGAAGGAAGCACGCGAGCCCTATCGAAATATCTCTCAGGCACCCTCTGCAGGACCCACCCCTCTCCAGATTCAGGTCGTTCTTTCAGTGCCAGAGTTGGCAAGCAACCAGGTTTTGGTTTGCACGTCCCCTGACTCATCCCGAGTCAGAATAGAACCAACTCCGAAGTTCATTGTTCTCGAATCGTGGACTCTCGAATGCACTCCCCACCGTGCAGGATACGATGACCACTTCAGTAGCAGCAATATGGATGTTGCCCTACCAATAATATACAAGCATGGCATCATATTCTTCCGCAGTGTGTACTGTATGCTTCGCATTCTACCTGCCTGGAAGTTCTACAAGCGTCTCCGGAGACGAACAGCGGGCGTGAATAGATTTGGGAATTTTTCTATCCTCCTTCGTGTCAGACCATCATTCGGCGGTGGAGACAACCGTCACATTCTTGAATTCAGTGAGTGTCCACTTGTCCATGAGGTTATGCGTTAGTCATATAATCTTGTGGATCGAAATCTACTTATATATGCATTCTGATATTTGTTCTCCAAGATACTCCCCCTTCACCTCACAGCATGCCTTTCCCAACATCCTCTCACACCTTTCCGCCCATCTCACACATCTTAGGAATTTTCACGCTATCAACGACATACCTAGACAATTCAACTTTCCAATTAGACGAACTCGAGTCTTTGCTATCGTCGAAATTTATCTCCCTTGATCGTGAGGAATTCGTACCCACACTAGAGAAGAACCGCCAACGAGATTCCATTTCAGGGTCATCGCTACCTTCCAGTACCACTGGTCCCAAGTCGGGTTTTTCAAGGTCTCCTCCAATCCAGATAGCACGAGCGACTTCAACTGGCGGTGCAGCTCTCCCAGGTGTGGATAGCATCAGTGTTGCGGAGAGGTTTGTGTTGCCCCCTGTTATAGGAACAAGCGCAAGCACGGGCACTAGTGCGCTAATACCACCACCGAGACCATTTCCCATCATGAGTCCTAATACAGCGAACGTTGTTACTAACCCTTCTGGATTGGCAATTAGTCGGCTGCGGAGAGAAAGCATGAATTCGTCTTCATCATCTCTAATATCCATCAGAGATAACCTTGTCGGAGCTTCTTCACTATCTTCTTCTCCATCTACCGGTCCTTTGGTCATCCGAAAGCCTAGCATATTCAAAGCCAATACCGTCTCCAGTGCCTCCGGGTCTTCTCCATCGCTGTCGATTCGGCAGGGCGTCCCTTCCTCGCTGTCACGAGAGGGGGCTGCTCCAACTGGAGGGACTCATTCCCGCCAATCGTCTCACAGTTCTCCAATAATAAATGTAATCCGACTACCTCCGTCGCCTATCGGCACTGGCTTCAGTGGGACTACGAGTACGGATACCCCGTCCAGTTTGGGTGACAAACGGCCAGATACGAGTGGAAGTGGTGCAGATCTTGTGAGAGATCGTCGCATCAGCACGAATAGCATTGGGTTTGGGCAAACGACGACGACCGAAGAAGGAGGAAGTCATGAGATTGGTCCCCTGTCAATGCCCCAGAGGAAACGTTATTCCAGCAGTTTTGGACATCGATACACCGGGAGTGCAGGTAGTTCCGCGGGTACAGGCATGGTTGTTGGTTCAGCTGCAAGCGGAGGTGCTGTAATGCCGACGTTGGGTGCTCGTCGCTCCAGTCAGTCGCCTTCGAGTGTTAGAACATCCGCTGGTCCGAGTGGAAGGAATACGCCCGCCAGTGTTTCTGAGAGCAAGAAAGAGGTGAGTGCAATACCCAACTGTTTGCAGCGTCAGAAAAGAGAATGCTATGGTTAAAATGCCTCAAGCTTTCCATATTCCAATTACTCGTCGCTTTCTACTTTCGTTATTAACCTAAATCTCTCATCAGGATCCGACGCCATATCTTGGATCAACAACCGATCATGACGAAATCTCAGTATTCGTTCAAGACATCGATTCAAGGAAACCCCTCAGTGGTCGGACAAGGGAGCTCGAGAGGTTGGACAATGTTTTGGGAGATCCATCATGGAGGTCCAAGCAAGGTCAGGGCCACGATCGAGAGACTTCAGAAACGATTGTTAAGAGCAAATTGAGAGAGACCACCACCGCCACACCACATGAATTCCGTCACCATAAATTGGCGGATGGACACTCGGCGTTACCTATCGAGCGCACTGTTTCGCTACCAAGTGAAGTACAGTCCTCAGCTGTGGTTACGGAGATGGGAGTCCCATCGAGCACTTCTCCTCCTAGGGGTTTAATTCTTACGAGTCAAGGAGAAGTGGATGAGCGGTTAAGTAAGATGAAGGAAGCCTTTCTGAGGAGTATAGAAGGTCTTGGAGGTGGGAACGGTACACGCCGGAAGGAGAAGGAGAAGAATTCACCCACCACCACCACCTCGTCTTCGAAAACATCGTCTACCGTCACGCCCTTTGAGCGAACATCAATTAATGATTCGCTTCCCCCAGGACCGACCTCCGATCAGGATAATCGTAACATTTCACCTCTCGCTTCCCGTGGTATGAATCTTGGTTTTCCTTCACGTGAACAAGCTCTGGATACTATTTCGACCGAGCCCTACGGTTATGGTCCGTCAGGTCCCGGACGAGGTCGTGGACGATACGCTTCGACTAGTTCCAGCTTTTTGGGCAGTACTAGTGACGTTCAAGGTTCGGAAGAAGTTATTGGTCGACTGGATCTGTATGATGAGCGCAGAAGGACTGGATATCAGGGATAGTGTTACATACTCGATTCCCAGTGGTTATTTGATTTAACCATTCTTGATGGATTCAGTTCCTACTTTAGCAAGTACTCGTTATGATTGCTCATATTCCGTTCTTCTCGTGTATATCTATACATACATACTACTCCGGAACGCATTTCAATTTGCAGAATTGGGTCATTCGTTCCCCCGATTCGCGGGGATGACTCAGAGGTCTAACCAAATTTTCAAATCACCATTTAGTTAAAATAGACGACTTTGGGTTTTCATATAAATCATCGAGAAGAAATAGGCTGGAAGTGCCAGCGCCCAGGAATGCCGTCGACTGATCAGACACTTCGTGTTGCCATAGTGTGCGAGCTTGTTTCTATCAGTTATTGATTCCAGACTGATTCACAGGTTCCCATGAAAGAGGTGGAGGGATAAGTGGTCTCGTCCTCTCAGCTGCACTCAACTTTCTGGATCGAGAGTGCAAATTCGAGGTCAAGATATACGAATCATCCAAACAACTCACAGAGATTGGTGCCGGTATCAACTTTTGGTCACGGACATGGGGGGTTTTCAAGGGAATTGGCATGGACGAGAAACTGGAGAAGATACTCGTAGAAAGCCCACCAGATCCGGAAAGCATCCGTAAGTTGGGGTGGTTTTGTCTTTGTCGGTTGTGGTGCTGAGGAGTCAATTTACCAGGCACAGCTTTTCAAATTCGTAAGAGCGACCAGCACGATGGCGTATACGTCCAGGATCTGAAAATGAAAGGTGCGTCCCTGTAACCGATTGGAAACTCCTCACACTGCGACGTCTGTGATCCACCAAGGTGGTTATACTCGCTTTCGCCGGGCAGATCTTCAGAAAGTACTCAGCAGTGAAATGAGAGGAGAATTACACATGTCGCATAGGTTGGTCGTCTACGAGGAGTTAAATGACGAGGTGGTGCTCCACTTTCAGAATGGCAAAACCGAAACATGCGATTTGTTAATTGGCGCCGACGGTATAAGGTCCGCAGTAAGGAGATGCTTTCTGAGTAAGCCGCAGGATCCTTCTCGATCACTTCCTTTGGATCCTGTTTTCTGGTCGGGGGAATACGCATTCCGGGGACTAGTTGAAGTCGATCAGTTGCAAGCTGAATTTCCGGGACACCGTGCTTGCAATGAGCCGGTGATCGTAAGCATTTGATTAAGAATTTGGCATGTCGTCATCAACTGACCGAGTGTTGTCAGTATATCGGAAAATACAAAGTCAGTTATCTTCATACAGAGCAACGATTATGATCGCTGATCATGAAGCTTCTTCCAGTACATTGTTGCTTATCGCGTCTCCCTTGACACCATGATAAGTGTTGGGGCATTTATGTCGGAACATTCGGAGGAGGGAAACGTGTGGCAAGGACCAGCATCCGTGCCATGTAGCCAGGAGGAAATACTCGCGTCGTTCTGCGGGTGGGAGCCCGAGGTTTTGGCCCTTCTAAAGGCAAGCACTGAATTTGTGCCCCCTATCGGTATGCTGAATCGTTTTACTTAGTGCATCCAACGACCGATAAAGTTGGCTATACAAACCATGAAGCCGATGGATTGCTATGCGAAGAGAAACGTCTTTCTTGTCGGTGATGCCGTATGTGCCCTTTCCTATGTCCATGATTCTGTGAGCCATACTGAGATACCTGAGAAAGGCACATCCTGTAACACCTCATCAGGGTGCTGGTGCTGGTCTGGCGGTAGAGGTGAGTGTCGGATATACGAAAAATATTGAAGCTCACGCGGCCGTTCATCACATATTTGTAGGACTCCTACATCCTGGCAAATTTGCTGTCCAGTCGTCACTGCACAAAGTCAACGATCTCGAGAATCTCTGAAATATACAATGCGGTTCGTTGTGGGCCAGCGAATGATGTCCTCATGAGAGCTCGAATTTCAGGAAAGCTCTTCAGCCTCACGAGTCCTGGATTCGAAGATGTAGCTGAGGGAGACAGCAGCGTATCTTTAAACAGATTGACAGGATTAATGGACGAGATTGGAGAAAATTGGGCATGGATCTGGAAGGACAGTATAGAGACTAGCAGACAGCATGCTCTTGCGATGTTAGAACCTAGAAATTAGATTTCTAAAATCCCATTTTAGCAATATTGGCCCGACAACCATAGTAAAGAGTTCCGGTACAAGTAAGTAGGAAGTTGAACGTGGTGATGACTGGCTTAGGCAATCCGGGTCAAACATTGCCACACGGCAAAACATGTACCGCCTTCAGACACCGATCCACACCAACGTATTCCTCTCAGCGTCCACAATGGTTATGAATCCATTCAGGGACGTAACATCCGGGATGATCACCTCCGACCTTTATGAAAATGCATTCAATTGAGGACCGGGTGCACACAACGCATGCAAAAGCGCAAAAAAGGGTCCGATGTTATTGGAGCACAAGGGAAAAACGCCTCCTATTATGCGGGTAAAAATTCCACTTTTGATGCGAATGTAATTTGTGGAAGTAACTTGTGGCTCCTCAGCTGTGGGGTCCGCAGGGCCACGGACCCGAACTGAACGAGTAGCATGAGTTACCCACACTTGCCTCACGACTCCGGTTCGTCAGAGCAATCCACAAGAAGGCAATACGTCCTATCTCCGCATGGTCTTTCTAGTTTCAGGCACAATAGTGAGTTTAACCCTGCTGTGGCGATAAAAGGAGTCGTATTTTTTAAAGAAAAGGTCCCTCATTTCATTCTCTCCTTTTGTAGCTTGGAGGCCTCGGATCGAGCTGCTCCCCTCATTGTGCACCGCATGTCAAGAGTAACGAAGGCATACAAATCCGAGCCAAGACGATCAAACTTGTTTAACAAAGAGAAGCGCGGTATTCCTTCTCAGAAAACTTCGGAAAGAACCTCTGATCGTTCCTCCGAGTTGCAGAGTGGCACTCCTACAAATCGAGAACCATGCAGCGACGCGAACTTGGAAAACAAACTATCCGATTCGTCATCGACTCCACTGGGCATTGTGGGAGAGGGCCCTGGTCCTATGGCACACAAGCTCTGGAATGCAAGATTGGGTGGTTCAAGTGTAAGTTAATTCGTCTTGTCTTTCCTTTCACGTGTAGGTCTTGAGTTCAAATATAGGCATCCATCTATTCACCGTCGGAAAACCCAACTGGCCTCTTTTGCAAAGATCCGATTGAACACCCTGTGGATTCGAATGGGAGACCAACTCTCCGGATTATGATTCCGACACTACCCGCTTCTGATCGTGGGGTGGAAGATTTTCCAAACGCTCCAACCATTTCAAGCGACTGTTGTGAACCCTCATGGGATCACGGTCTCTCTGAGTCGTGACGATGGGTTAAATGCAAACGCAAAATGCTATATGTACTTGTACACGCTATTTTAGTAGGTCCAGATATATTTGTTTCAGTCATGAATTTGACTTGAATTTTCAGCGCTAATGACAGGCGCTTATCGTAAATCGCTTTGGCATAGACAAATGCGGAAAATATCTGATGTTCTGTCATGATAGACTAAGATATCCACATCTGGGTCCTGGGAATGTATGTAGATTGCTCGTCCCAATTCCTTGTTAGCCCACCACATGAACATATCCAGTTTCTGTTGGACTGACTAGCAGATTATCGATCGTCGGAAATAAAAAAAATTATACCCTGACTGGAGAGGGAAAAATCTTTGTAATGTAAAAGCTAACATAACGTAACCATGCTCTTGTATTGAACATTTTCGTGCTGCCTGCTTATGAAGTAAGCCGTTGCCTAGAAGAAGTTCATGCAAGAGAGTCCAGCGGGGTGCTGACCTCCGATTCACCTGTTTGAACGATTTATCTATTGTAACAAACTAACAATTGTAACAATAAAGGTCATCCCTGGAATCGGATTATCTATTCACGTTGCAGGATTGTGCAAAATTGGCCTTCGAAATTTGCGGCTGGTGATTTGCGCAGGCTATCTGTGCCGGCATTGAATTTCTGCTGAGGTGCAATTCCAAAGCTCAAAGACTATGATACAATTTTGGATTCACAAAGTACGGGTAATTCACTCGGTGGAATTGTATGTGCAATCGCAGGAGCACCTGTATCCAAGCATCAGGAATGCAGTCTCAACAGAGTTGAACTATAATCTGGAATTCACTTGTCTTTATCGTCAGAGCATTTATTGCAATCTAGATTGTTGCAATCGCAGGCGGCACATTTTTTAACCGCGAGTGGCTTGGCTGGAACCTGAGATTGTCGGCAGACGACCAACGAGGGCAAAGTTGAAAGCCTTACAGTCATCATGATGCAGTGATGGTTCGAAGAAAAGCAATTTGAATGAAGAGTTTGTGAGGCTCGTCTTATATACCGCGTCTCCCATTACCAACGTTTGACGAAACTGATCCTCTCGTAATCTGCCACAGCCTGATCATGACCTCTTCCATCATTCTCAGGCTATCGTTGTTACAATGTTAGGAATACTTCAGATCTGACTTAGGTGATCAATCAATCACGTGACCGTCGGATACGAGAATTGACATCACCCTCGTTGCTAGCACCCGTATATCCTCATCCCATGCTGCACTCTCTGATTACCAGATCTCGTGCCTTGCACGGAAGGCTGCCATTTTCACGTCTGACATGGAGTCGTTGGAATATCCCCTCATCACACAATCCAATTCAATTGCGAAAACAACTGGCTGCTCTCGGGATTGGTGCTTCGATAGCATTTGTCATATACCATGAATCATCCTTGACGTATAATGACTCTGACGAATCAGACCGCATGTCAATTAAATTTTCAAAACACAGTGGCTCCAATCTGACATCCGCTTTTGAGCAAGACATGAATCGACAGGACTTGCTTGTACCCAACTGGACGGGTACTGGAATATATCGTGTGGATGTCGCTGCTCTCGCTTCGTCAGTCATCAGAAGATTTTTTCGTTGACTATTGACATCATCCTTCGTAGGAATAACCCAATTGAAGACACTTCTTCTTTATATACAGGAGCTTTCTCACCTACGTTACGCTTCTCATTCTTTGGTGTTTTCGATGGACATAACGGAAGCAGCACGGCGCGTAGGCTCACAGCAGACTTGTCCGGAGTCGTCTGTCTTCATCTGGCCGATATCTACTTACAATGTGCGGGCACCTCACCAGAACGTCATCCTGGAGAAACCCCGTATCCTTGGCCAGCATCAGACGAGATTCACTCAGCAGTGAAAGCAGCATTTACTGAAGTGGACGATTTGATGGTCCACGAGGCTGCGAAGCGGGTCCTCGGGGTCAGTGGCGAAGGGTATCGTGCTCTCAACGAAGGAAAGGAATCCAGCGAATCCCCGCTACCCTCTAATACACCGCCTATGCCGCGCTTCGAGGCCATGAATTTACTTAAGGAGGCTTACGCTGGCTCGTGTGCCATACTGGGCATATACAACAATTTGGAAAGGACTCTGCACGTTGCATTGACAGGAGACTCGCGTGCAGTTCTCGGTAGGCGCATTCCTGTTCCTCCAAATAATTTTCCAGAGGGAGAAAGACGATCTGTAAAACAATCATCGGCAAGCGTTGAGTACGCTTACAAGGCCCACCAACTCTCTCTCGATCAAAATGCCAAAAATCCAAAGGAAGCCGAACGTCTAACGACTTTACATCCGGATGAGCCGGAATTGCTTGAGAAAGACCGCGTTCTTGGATGGGGTTGCGCTTGTGCTTTTGGTGATGGTGTTATGAAATGGACTGCCGCAGTTCAGAAGCGCTTATGGCAAGAGTTTCTAGGCTCCAGGCCAAGGGACGTGCTAAAGACTCCGCCATATTTTACTGCCGAACCTGAGGTGACAACTTTTGAAGGCGTAAGGAGGGGAGACTTCCTTGTTCTGGCTTCGGATGGCTTGTGGGATTCTTTGACAAATGAGGAAGTGGTGGGACTAGTCGGAAAATGGCTAGAAGAGAGGGGCTCAA
>Ga0307517_10007693_pt1 | contig 15652 bp, 11 predicted proteins | sample 23_EM_MG_FD_194515 | JGI IMG/M metagenome (GOLD analysis project Ga0307517, IMG submission 194515) | Populus trichocarpa ectomycorrhiza microbial communities from riparian zone in the Pacific Northwest, United States - 23_EM | ecosystem: Host-associated > Plants > Roots > Unclassified | place...
ATGAGTGTACTCTCCTTATCCTCAAAAGAGAATATAAGGAAACCTTATCTTTAAGGATATTGTGCCAATTAAAAAAGAAAGTTCCACGTGCGTGCTCTGCCTAATTAAAAAAGCTAAAAAAAAATATTATTTTATTTGGTATTATAATAATGTTGTTTTTTAAATATATGTTTTTAAAAATATATTAAAATAATATTTTTTATTTTTAAATTTATTTTTGATAATAGTATATTAAATCAATATGAAAATATTAAAAAAATTAATTTGAGAAAAATATAAATATTTCTTAAGAATATTTTTGAAAAGCAAAAGTAAATATATTTTTACACTTGAGGCCCATCAATATTCCTTTCCCATCCTTATAGTGTAAAATAACCTAATATTAACCCTAAACTTAATGCTTCCCCTTTTTACTCCATAACTAAGAAAAACTAACCTTTTTTTTTTCATTTTTTTCCGCATCGCTTTTTAGTTTCTCTCATTTTTTTCCGCATTTAAACTCTTGGAAACTATGAGGATAAAATTTTATTTAAAAATATATATATATATATATATATATAGAGGAAGAAATGGAACACTAACGAATCTACAGTGGAAAAAATGAAGTTTACTGAAGAAAAAGAATAAAGAGGGTAGGTATATATAACCAATAATAGGAAAAGTTAATGGACTCTTTAGGTCAGTTCACTGTCAATCAACTGTTAAGCTGATCTGTAATCCACAACTATGAGGAATCTAGCCAATAGGAATAGAACATGACAAGACCCCATTAACTCTCTCAGGCCATTTCGTTCTTCATTTCTTCTATATATACATGCGCAAGGTCCCTGCTTTCATCTAATATCTTACCCTAAATAATATCACAAAAAATATCCATTCATTCATTCTTTTGTAATTACCAAGATGAAGCCACATAATCTCTCCAGCGATGGTTCTCTTCCTCGTGATGCGAAGAGAACAATTGCAGAGAGGCTCAAGCAGGCTATTGATGCGGCTACTGTCTCCATGACCATGGCTCGGAACGGGGCTGGTGAGGGAAACAGTGCTCTCTTATATTCAAAAGAAATCGAAAGACGAAATTGGAGCTCTCAGGCAGAGGACCCTATAAGAACTATGATGTTCTTAGGGTCATGGGGCCATACATGAATAAGCTCTCTTGCTTGACTCTGATCAAACCAAATATTGTTGAGTTGGATGATTAATTGGTGTACAAGATCAACAAGTCATTTAACTAATTGAATATGTATGTAAATAATCATGTGTATGATATGGCTGATTCTTGGGAAAGAGCAAGTGGACGTGTTTCAGCCAAAGCTTTCAAGAACTATTAATTGAGCTGTAATGCCCGAAAGAGAACGATTTCTTGATCTGTTGTTCCGGTAAAATGAAATATGTCGCCTTTGCTTCATGCTATGTGACAATTGCTACCATAAAGTTGCTGCATCTTTGTGATAAACAGCTGGAATTCTCTTCTGTTTCTCCTTTTCTTCTTGTGTAATTGTGAACAAAATTTGGTTGAAAAGGTTTGGAAGGATTATCTTTTGAATCCCACAATTGGTGACTTATTTTCTACTTGTAAAAAAAAAAAAAAGCTTTTAATGTACTTTAGTTCAAGGGAATTCAGGGGAGCTATTAACGCTTCCATAAGCCCGACGACCCGACGATGAATATCTCGAATTGTTCTCTTTTGGATCCGCCGTTTAAGTAGACGACCAAAACTTATCATTGCAAATGAGAAAACTTTAGCTCTGCGCCGTTTAAGTGGCGATTCCTTATTAGACTTGGCAAAGTAAATGACCAAATCTATGAGTTCAATATAACAATTTGAACACTCTTTGTTATTGTGTGATTGTAAACCCACAAGAGGAGCCTGTGGTTTGACAAGATCATGGTTCGACTCTTGCCTTGGTGAGCTAGGGATTTTCTTTCCACCAGGCCGTTTGCCCTTAAACCTGCGGGCTCGCATCCTATAATGGAGGACGCCTCGAAGGAATCCACAAATACATCTCTATGTTAAGAAAGAAAGAAAGGAAGAAGTTATTAATGACCAGGGGCACAAAACCAATGTTATAACCCGTTTTTACCATTGATTTATTTTTTGAATGGTTAAAGTACTTTCAAAAACATTAAAAAACCAAGAAAATCCAAATAAATATTTTAAAGTTGGATGGTTTAAATTTTTCAGGCATGATAAATTTCTCAAGTGTGTAATTGAACTAAAACTAGTTGTGATTGAGATGATTATAGGACCAATGACTAAAATTGTTAGTTTGATCAAATTTGAAAGGTCTTATTAATTCAATCAGGGACTTAATTGGATAAATCTAGGGTTTTATAACTTATTTTCACTTCAATTGCAAATATTTTAAAATCCTAAGGGCCATTTTGGTAAAGGCGAAGACATTGAAGGGTTTATTTGAACTCGGTTAGGGGCTCAGTTGAAAGATTTTAATTTCTTGGTTTGATTTTGGGTCATATTATGAAATCAAAGCTTCAGGGTACTAAATTTGAAAACACACTGATATTGGAGGACCACATTAAATTTTTATCACACCCGACGATGTCGTTTTGAAGATAGGGTATAAAAGCTGCTCTAATTTATTGTCTTCTTCCTCAAGAAAGAACCCTAGTAGCTGTTCTTTTCACCCTCAGTTGAACACTCACCCCACCGTCATTTTCACTGATCTTGGTGTCGTTTCACTTGACCTCTAGTGTCGTGCCTCCATGATTTTAGCATCATTCATGTCTAGGTAATCTTCTCCACTAATTGATAGCTAATCATGTCCTTGCCCTTTACTTTTTTATTTTGTTTGGTTGTGGTTCAATGATTGTTTCGCTCAACTTGACAATATAGTGTTTTTGTGCACTTTTTTGTCATAACCTTGATGTTCTTTTTTTAGCTATCCCTAATGGTTTGATTTTCTGCTTGAGAATCCAACGACCTTAATGATTTTAGGTAAGTCGATTATTCTGCATTATAAATTTGGGTCTAGGGTTTAGAAAAAAAGAGAAGGTGGAAGGAGGAGAAAAAAAAAAAAGGAGAATATTGTGTTTGGCCAAGACCTATAAAATAGTTCCCATCTTGTATTTTGATGTGTTTTTTTTTTTTTTTAGTTTAACGTGGGTGTCCGGGCCAGCTTACGCGTACTTCGACTAATCCTACGGGCCCTGAAGTTAACGATCATGTAAGCCTCCAGTGACCATCATATGAGCAACCACAGGGTTCGAACCTGAGACCACAGAGGGAGCAAACCTCTTGATCCCAAGTTTTTACCACTAGACCACCACCTAGATGGTTTTTGATGTGTTCTTTATTATTATTAGTTTTGTTTTAGCTTGACAACATTTTGTCTCCTCTTTACCTTGTTTCTACCTATAAATTTGTCAAAATAGTGAGAGTTTTCTCATTTGGTTTTTCAACAAAATAATCAAAACCATACATAAATGCATTTTTGGGTTTTGAGACCAGTTTGCAAGGTTTAATAGGTTTCAACCCACATAAAAAAGGTTATTTGGACTTACACTCCAAATTTTTTAAAACTCATTTTTTTTTTAAAAAAAAAACAAAAACCATGTCCAATTTTTTTTTGTTATTCACTCTTTGTGTTAAGATAAATAAAATCAATATGGGCATTATTTTGGATACTAAAAGAAGTAAAACACTTCCTTTCCAAATCAAAATGAGACTTATAGTTTTTAAGCCCAATATTCACGGAGCAATTTGGAAGTATTGATCTCTTTAGCAAATTTTTCATAATATGTATATTAAAAATTGGTAACAATAAATTTGTCACTAGTCATAACACTAGTTAAAAATATCATTTTCAAAACCAAGTCCTTAATAGATCTTAATATCACTAGATCCTTTTCCAGGTAGATGAGCCTATATGGGTCACTGCTTGGATTTTCAAGACCACGGAATAAAAACCTCATTCATCAAATATTACGAGTAAATTTTAGTACCATATAAAATGAATCTTAACAAGTCATTATTCATAGATCTTGTTATATAAATGAAGTTTAAGTATAACTTTTTCTTGAAATTGGGTTAAGTTTAATGGGCCCAACATAAACCCATTAATTATTTATTTGAATATATTGATAGATTACTAGTGATAGGTCATGATAGAAAGTAACTAGTTTTAGACATGCCAATTCATTAGTTGTTATAAAAATGGTAGCAACTAAGGATGGTAAAAATTACCCGACCTTAGAATGGTTAGGATAAAAAATGATAACAACTCATAACAGTAGACTTGAAATCACCCATATAGATAGTGTAATGCCCAATTTTGTTTTTGTAAATACTTGTATAAATTTGAAAGGACGTGCTTGGAAGTGCGATTGCGATTGCTTTTTAAAGTGTTTTTTGTGCCGAAATGCATCAAATGATGTTTTTTTATTTTTTTAAAATTATTTTTGAGATCAGCACATCAAAACAATCCAAAACATATATAAAAAAAATTAAACTTTAGCAAAAAAAAATTTAAATTTTTTTAAGAACATGATTTGCACCATGTTTCCAAACGGCCTTTATTATTTACACATAAATCATGGTATATGTTGAAGTATATAACATGAGCATGTCTGTAAATGGTCGAATCACGTAACATTAATTACTATCCCATCATGATTTGAAGTCCCCATATTTCATTCAACATATATATTTAACCATTAAAAACTTGTTGATTAATTTTATCAAATTTTATTCAATTTTAATAAAATTTCGACAGAATTTCTTTTACATGGACATAGTTAAAATTTAATCCCGTCTAATTTTCTATATAAAATCAATTGCACACTACATGTACGTAAGCTTACAATTAAAACTCAACATTCATCACATAACATATAGCCTCAGACGTACTAACAATTGATTTTATCCATTGAGTGATTATGCAACACAAGCTTGAACTATCCATCACAATTCCATAACTGCTTAATTAATTACGTACATAACAAATAATATATTACAATCACTGTAAATTTATAAAAAAAATTTAAAAAGTTATTACATCATGAAATAAATATGTGACAAATAATATTTATAATATTTATACATATATAATTGTATCTATCTAACACAAAACTATATGATATCCATGCAGTGGAATTAGTGTTGTCCACTGCATAGATAATAAATACATGGAATTAGTGTTGCCCAATTATTAGACCTATAATACACATGACAAATAATTAATTACGAAGTTTATCTATTTATAAATATTCCCTAAAAAGGAAAACAACCAATATATACATATTATGTATCCTTTATTAATATTATCTTAAATAAATCAAGTTATTTCAACCTCATTACGGAAGTCTAAAGGCAAAACCTCGACCATTTCATCCATCTAGCTCCTCACATCCATTCCCATCTAAAATGTCAATTTTACATATTTATTTAAATCAAGTCTTTGATCAAACAGTTGACTTTATTACTCATTCAATTAAGTCCTCGTTCAAATGACCAGCTTTACTTCTCAATCTTGTAATTAAGTCCCTGCCCAAACTATTGACTTTAACATTCAAGAAATCAATAAAGTCCTCGTTCAAATGGCTAACTTTAACATTCTAGTAATCAATTAAGTACTGATTTTAATATTTAAGTGCAAACAGTTGATTTTAATATTTAAGTAATTAATTTAAGTCTTCGTCTAAATAGTTAACTTTAACACATATTAATTCAAATAGTCTCCTTCTAAACAACTGATTTTAACACATATTAATGTCAATAGTCTTTATCCAAACGACCGACTTTCTTATATCTAATTTTTTTTTTTTTTTACCCATTCCATACATATATTGCAAGTATAAAAATCTTAACAAAAGCATATTTTAAATAAAGAAGTGTGATGTCCGGCACCTACTTGGTACTCTTGCCAAACGAGCTTAACTCTATGCTAAGGGTCCAGCTTTAGATACCTCTCTTAATTTCAACGTGAAATATAATTATCAGCTTACCATTAAGTTAACTCATGAATTCATATTCATGTAAGGATTTCTATCCTTAGGTGTTGTTTGAGATTGCATTCAGAATGACATTTCTCATAAATTTATTTATTTATTTTTTTTGCTTAAAATTAATTTTTTATATTTTTGAATCTTTTTAATGTGCTAGTACTAAAACTGATTTTTTTTTTAAAATAAAATACAAATTATTTTGATGCATTTCTAAGAGATTTTTTTAAAAACAACTACTACCACACTCTTAAACACCCCCTTAAGCATTCCATACTTTTAATATTGAATTTTAAACCCAACACATTTTAATTCCCACAATGCCTAAAAGTATTTCCTTAATAGACCAATTTCAACATTAATAATAATGGCTTAAGCCAACACAATTTATTTAGCTCATCAAGCAAATTTCCCAAATTAGTGTACTTAAATTTCCCATTCCACACACTAATTTAATCTACCCCATTCATGTTCGCTATCAATCATAAAATAACATTGCAACGACACAAGAAATCAATCATGATTAAGTTCCTCTATAATTCCTTAAACTAGTAATTGGGTCATTTCTTAACAAAACACTATAATTGACCATAACTTTCTCCATTCATTTCTCATACATGTAATTTCCATATAATTTCAAAATAAAAACTCAATTCAAACAATTCTACATCAAATTGGAGAACAGTCTCCACCTTAATTAGTTTCATGGTTGATCACCATGAAAATTTCACTTTTCATTATTAAAACAATTTCTTAAACTCACAGTTCATCAACTAACTCACCATAGTACAAAATTAATCAACCTGATTCTTCTTAATTTTAAAGTCTTTTGCCCGACTACACTAAAGACAAAAGAACCCATTTTTTTTTCTTCTTTTTTTCAATTTTTTTTCATTCACGACTAATTCTTTTATCACTTATACAATTTAATCCTTATTTTTATTTTTTTTCAATTAGCATTCACCCATTAAGGTTCCAAAAATCCAAGTCCTACACTTTCCATAATAATCCTACAACTTGTAATTCATGTATACAACTAAAACTCTATCACAATTGTCATTTATTGCACCTTCATATTAATCCTACACCTAATATCACACAATCTAAACAAGGTTTACACCTCTCTCTAAATACCCCCCCCAATGGCTGGCCATAAGAACACAATAAATTATGGTTTTTATTCAATTTTTTCCTTTAATGTTGTTGTTATTCTAACCATTGTTATACCAATCAACCAACAATCCATTAAAAACAATCATTCCTAAGAATTGAATAATCCTAGAATTGCATTTTGAGGGTTTTTCACCCTCCCACCATAAAATTATCAAAAATAAGAAATCGATCATAAAAATCAACTTACCCGCAATAAATGAACTCAATCCAGAGGTACCCATATAATTTGTCCATCAATCTTTTTTTTCAATAACGGTTTAGTGTTTTTACTTGGTAATCTAGTAGAACTTGCTCACATTTAGTTTCCTTCCACCATTGATCAAGACAGAATAAAGAAAAATAGAGAATTTTAAGCTTCCCAAGCTAAAAATAGTTGCATATGGTCGACGAGTTTGTTTTGTAAAAAGAGGGAAGAGCTTTTCATCATATTTACTAAAATGTCACTCTTTACTTATTAGATGAAATACAATAAAAATCCCAATTCATTGATAATTATTTCATGCGCCAAACCTATCATTATCTCATTTAGGTTTAGCATTTTCACCATCTTTAGTAAAATTATGCGGCTAAACACTGAATTTACATAAATAGTCGGTATTATATGCGCACAAGTTCGTACATTAATTTATTTGGAGTTTTATTCTAGTTTCCTAAGGATTTCCACCCCAATTTACATAGATTTTCTTTTAAGGAAATATTTTACCCAATTAAAATTTACTTATTTTATCATGGGGTTTACATATAGACTACTAGTAGATTAGGTACAATAGAATATTAGAAATAATGGACAAGTTGGCAATGTAGCTTACCTCAGGTAGGATACTTTAGGGTGATAATATCTTATATTTTACGTAGCAAGTCCCTCATCTTAGAACTCTGAAGACCAATTAAGATTTTCTAGTAACCTTAATACTAGGTGGCGACTCTTTTCTATAAAGTTTAATTAGACCTCCCCCCCTCCCCCCACACACTACATACAAAATCCTTTCCTTTTCTAGGAAAAAGGGCGAGTTGGTGCGATGTCGGGCGCGACTGCATGATGACTCCACTAGAGAGATTAATACTATACTTTGCCTCCTTTCTTTAATTGCTACTTTGTTTGTTGTGCTTATTTATTTATCTATTTACTTTAGCTTTTTATTCCATAATTTCCATGCATACATATTGGATATGGATATGTGCATCCAAATAAGACATGACACTTTTAAAAGCACATATCTTAAGATTAGGTTAAGTAGGGGAGTATCCAAATGACTATTAGTCTAGGTAAGATTCATGAAACCATCAACTCCCATTTGATTATTAACTTGGATGTGGTTAGTATGTCAATTTGACATGCTTATGACCTATGGACCTCTTGAGGAAGACTATTGAGCAATGAGAGACCCTTGTTACCGAGTAGTGGTTAGAACCTGCCTTTAAGGTATACCATTAAAAATACTACTAAGGCAAGCCTAACATGTGGCATCTTGAATTTCAGAATTTTTAAGTGACAGATAGTCACCACATAATAGATTACTCCTATAAAATTTAAGCAAGAGTTTGAGTTATTGTAGTTGACCAAATGGGAATGCCCGAGATTAGATACCGGTAAATTATCTTATCAATGACACTGCTAGATTGGTTCAGCTCTAGAAGTCCAAATGCACCAATTCTTGTTTTGTTGGAAAGCTGAGAAAATTTCCCAAAAATGTCATGAGGACTATCTGCTCAAAGTTTGATGTTAGCAATGCCGTTTTCTACAGACAAGAAGATAAAGATTGTTACCAAGTCAAGAGGTGGCCACCCACTCAACAATTAGTCATCAAATCAATAGTTTTGAATTTTGACCTATAAAAGGAGGCATTTTCCATGCATTTAGGCATCTTGGTTTTCAGATCAAGATCATATTCTTGCTTTCTTTCTTTGTATTTTGTAATGTTCAAGTTTTATTACATGTTATATTTTCCTTAATCTCTTGTTTATGCTTTTCATTTCCTTTACTATACTTATATAATTATGTTCTTATCTTGTTTATCTATGTTTATCTTATTCATAATGTTCAACTAAGTTTATTATGTCAAAGTAAAAAGGTTACACTAATGGTGTAAGAATAAGTATAGTATAAACTCAACTTGGACTTTAATGTTTGATACTAACATGTTTTGTATTTGTTATATTATTCACTCTTAATACCTTGTTTGTTAAATGGTTAATTTAGATTTGTGTTGAACAACCCTTGGTACAACAAATACTTGACACTTTCATAGCCCAACTGTATGGTATAACCAACACCTGAGCTATGAAAGGAACTTGATTTGTTGTTAACATAAGTTATCACCATGAATACCTGACCACATTTACAAGTATTGACATTACTCGAATAAGATAATTAATGTAATCATATTAATAATTTATCATCCGATTGGAACCTCTTTTGTGTGTGGTTTCCAGTTGAGTAATAAAAAGAATTTATATTATACTTATTTGAAATACCATTAGTGGATCCTCTAACCTTGACAGCTGTTTTTATCATTGTTTAATCTTCACATTAATCTTACATCTCTAAATTCTCTTTAACTCATTATTATTATTATTATTATTATTATTATATAGTTAACCTCCCTATGGTTCGACCCCGGTCTTGCCGGGTTATTTATTACTTCGACACTCCTGCACTTAGGAGAAGACATCAATCTTTTGATCGTGTCAATTTGTTCTACCATTTCTTCTTTTTGGGAGATATCAACATGGTCCCTACCATAGAGGAGTATGATGTGCTTGATTTTCATATGATTTTTACCTACACCTACATTCAACTTTATGCTAGTTTATCTTAAATATTTCAATTTTATATAGTTTTTATTTATTTATTTATATTTATATATAGGAAGAAAAAGAATTAATGAAAGCCTATTAGAATACAACTAAATAAGGAAATTAACCTTGAAGAGGTTGTGTACATGTTTTGGAAAAGAAAAGAAAAAGAAAATTTTCCTATTGTAAGAATTGGAAATTTTTATACTAGAAATTCTAGAAACACATCTCAGTAAACCAGACATAACTTTCTCTACAGATAACCAAATTATACGATCTTGCTTTGAAAAAAAATCTAAACAAAATCTACATAACTTTTGTGTTTATGACTTTTTTAAAATAAGTCATTCTAATAGAAAAAACAGGGCTCAAAATCATGGGTTAGAATTTCTAATTTTGGAAGGAAAATCAAGAAACAAATAAAAAAAGATTTTGAAACAAAAAAAGAGAAGATTAAAGGAAGAGACCATGACCATAGTTGATAAAAAGGTTTTTTTTTACTATTAAAACCAAAGAATGAGAGGAAAGAAGAACTAGAAAAAACTAGACGCTACTATAAAGTGCTTCAGCAATAGATTCCAAGTAAAAGGGTTTTATTTTATTCTTCTACTTAATTTTTCCTTAATGTATTCTATTAAGAAAAGGTTTATTTTAGATTCATTATGAACTATAGTTACTTTTCTAGGGCTTGGATATAGTCTATTTTTTATTACACAATTTAAATTCCAAGTTATTTTATTTTCAATTTGTTTCATGTTAAGTGTTTATCCTTGATCTTATTGCTTATAATTTTCTGGCCAACTATTGTTTAATCTATTGAATCATAATTAGACTGAGAGGTAATTTATGATTAAATGCTTTTAGAATTAAACAAAATTAATTGAGCAAAAGATTGAGACACTTTACCACGATTAGTGATAGTGTAGAAAAATCCAAAAAATATAATGAATCTTCAAATAATTTAATTTACATAGGGATATGTTGAATTATTAGGTGAAGTTATTTTTAATGTTGTTTGAGAGAAAACATGAATAATTAGGGGATCTTTAAATTAGCAATATAAGGATTCAAAATTTTATAACAAGGAGTAATAAATTGTGTAAGATTAACTAGGTGTAATAAAAAAAACTCTAGATTTATTTTTATTATCTTTAAAACCTTAAGTTTTATTCTCTATTTTTTTTAATTGAATTTTTTCAAACTCTTTAATTTAATTTAAGTGGTCAATTCTATAAAATTTCAGTTTGATTTCTAAATAGTAATCAATTTGATAGATTTCAATACTCAATAGCATAATTAGTCATTGTGGGCTTGACACTTTTTTTTTCATAAAAATTTTACTAACTGTTGCAATTTTGTTCACTTGTAAATATTATCACATCAAGTTTTTGGCGTTATTCCTGGTGATTAATTATTGGTTATTGATATTTATACTAGCTAGATTGTTAATAATTTAGGATTTTTTTTTTATTCATCATCATTGCTTTGATTAGATCTTAATTTTGCTTTTTTTTTTTAATTATAGGATTTAAGAGTGTATGCCCCATTCTAAACTATAAGAGCCTTTACCTTTTGATCATGAGATTAAGAGAACTTTACATCATATCAATAAAAAATAGAAGTAAAAAATCACCACATCTGTCATTTTTATGGTAGAGTAGTGAAATCAAGAGGTAAATAAAGCTTTGAGGGATATTTGATGCCTTCGGTTAATGAGTCTGCATTTAGCTTAAGGTGGTCGACTATACAAGCCAATAATTTTGAGATTAAACTGATGATAATTCAAATAATATAGTAAAATATTCATTTGAGGGGGCTGTCGCAGGAGGATCCTAATGTTCATATCATAAAATTTTTAGAGATTTGTGACATCTTCAAGCACAACAAAGTTACATATGATGTTATTTAATTGGGTTTGCATCTAGCATAAAAAGGCACGACTAAATTCTCTACCATTTGGTTTTAATGTTTGGGAAAGTATTTTTCTCCAGCCAAGATAACAAAGCTAAGGAATGAAATTACCACATTTACTCAATTTGAGAATAAATCTTTGTATGAAGCATGAGAGAGATATAAAGATTTGTTAAGAAAGTGTCCACATCATGAACTTCCAACATGGTTTCAAGTTTAAACATTCCATAATGGTTTAGGAGCTACAAATAGGTCCATGATTGATGCAACAATAAGAGGAGCTTTGAGGAGTAAAACTCATATAGCAACTTATGAACTTTTGGAACAATTGACATCTAATAACTATCAATGGCCTTATAAGAGAGCAATGTAAAGAAAGGCGGTTGAAGCTTTTGAACTTGATTCTATTACCACATTGGCAGCACAAATGATAACTTTATATAAACAACTAGTGATACGAACTAAGTGAGATCCGAATTTGATCTTAAAATGTCTACCGACCAGTTTTGCGATATTGGACATATCTCTCAAACCATACATTGGAATTAGCTGAAATTTTACAGGAAACTATTAGACACATATGAATATATTTTGATACAATTTCAGGTTAAATGGAGTTTGGAAACATATTATTTTAAAGGGTAGAAGTTACTAGATGAATCTTGTTAAATTTGTTAGACTAGACCTTCATGCACCGTTTGGGACATATATAGAGTTACAGGTGGAATTGTTCTGCGATTCAAGTTGGCCTAGAAACTAGACATCGCAAGCTTTCCAACTATATAGTTGGTCCAGTAATTCATCTAGATGAGAGAGAACAACGTGTTTGAAGTTAGTATTGAAATCTGCCAAGAATGTGCAGAAATCAGAGATTCAGGCTATATAGAAGAATTTTATCATGAAGACTTTGTTTTTATTATTTTATTTTATTTATTTAATATTAAATAATTATTTTTAATTTGGAATTTTTTTGGCCTATTAGACATTGTTTAAGAGTTTTTTTCATTATTGGACTTATAATAGTTAATTACTAGTTTAGGCTCATTAGCTTGCAACCCAAAAAGGGTCAATTAGAGTTAGTTAGAGGAGACTATATTATGTTTTTTTAAGCTGAAAATTTCAGCAGCAAGTTGAAGAATAAATGTGAGTTTTTGTTTTGTTTGTTTGTGGCAAAACAACTTTTCTTTGCAGGGACAAAGATTGTACACTAACTTATCAAAGATTAACTGACTTTGTGGCATGATTTGCATACTTAGGGTTCTTAGATACAAGATTATATCTGGGTCTAAGTATTTTTCCAATACCTTTGGTTCTTAGGTACAGAGTTACCTCTGGTTCAAGGTTCTATCGAACCTGATTTTTAGCTTTCCGGGTTGTTATCTACTTTGTTGGGGGTTGCTTGACTATATTATCAAGAGGTTCATATCAACTAGGTAAGATGTTTGTTAATGCTATTCAAAATAATATTATGTGTGATTATTATGCAAGAAATCACTCAAGTATTAGTTGTTAAATGAAGAAGCCTCTTGTTTAACCAAATTTTGAGGAAGTTGATTATGTGTCCAATTTTCAACATCAAATCCTCATTCAAATATATTTAATTCCGTATGGAGAAATCACCCTAATTCTTTATGGAGCAATAATCAAGGGGTAGCTAGACCACCTCAAAATTTTCCACAATAAGAAAAGAAACTGGCATTTGAGAAAATGTTCATGTAATACATGCCAAATACATATTTATTTATCCAAAACAATTTAGCTTTCATTCATAACCTTGAAACTCAAATTGTTCAGCTCTCATACATTATTATAGAGAGGACACAAGGAACTTTGTCGAGTAAGAATGTTACTAATCCTAAGGAACATGTCAAAGCAAATATCATTGAGAAGTGGGAGGACAATTAAGTAGTTATAAAAAGTAAGTTTTGAGCAAGATAAAGATAAGAATCATGAGGAAACTGAGCTAAAGATAAAGGAATTGGAGGAGCAAATAACCAATCAGCAAGCTGGAAATTCAAAAAAGGATAAAGAAACTTCAAAGCTCAAGAATTCCAAGGAGTTTATATCTAAAACTAATTCTCCTTCAATTTATGATCCACTAATTCTTTTTTCTCAAACACTTAAAAATAATATACTTGATAATGAATTCCCTAAGTTTCTTAGTATTTTTAAGCAAATACATATATTAATATTACATTTATTGAAGCTTTAGAGAAAATGCCCAAATATGGTAAGTTTTTTAAGGATATTATAACAAACAAGCATAAGTTAAAAGCTCATGAGATTATGATGTTAACCAAAAATTAACACAATCTTACATAAGAAGTTGCCTCCTAAATTGAAAGATTCAGGGAGTTTTATTATTACTTGCACAATTGGAAATTCCTCTTTTGAAAAATCATTATGTGACTTAGGTGTAGGTGTAAATCTAATTCCTTTCTTCGTGTTTAATAAACTTGGTCTTGATAAACTAAAGCCTACCACAATATCTTTACAGTTCGCAGATAGGTCAATCAAGCATTAATGGAGAATTATAAAATATATGCTCGTAAAGGTCGACAAGTTTATTTTTCAGTTGCATTCTAAATCATGATGTATTTTGTATGAATCAATGTACTGAATGTATAACTATTATTAGATCCTTTTGTTTAAAATTCGTGATGACTATTAGTAGGATAGGAATGCAAACTCATGTCTATGTAGGTATATATTTTTAATGTGAACTGCTAATCATGCAAACATAATATTATGTGTTTATGTAAGATCCACTTTTAATTGAAATGTTGATTGTTGTTGATGGATGGATTGAATCTTGATGACGTGAAGGAACAGGTTCGCCGATTCCCGACACGATGTGTGTCAAGTAAAAAAAAAATTACAATTGTTTTGGGCTTGAAAAGCCGAGTTGTTACAGTTGGTATCAAAGCACTTGGTCTGGATCCTGAGGATCGTTGATAATTATGTTGATGTGGTGAATTTCAAGATGGTACGCACCCGACAAGGGACACGAACTGAGTTGCCCTCCTTAGAAAGGAAGGGCTGGAACCAAGGTGCCCAAGGTTGGCAAGACGAAGATCCCTTGGATGATACGACATCTCATGCTCTGGTAATACCACCCGAAACCTTACAGGGGGAAACCGCGGTAGCGGGGGAAGGCCAGAGGCTTAACCAGACAGAGGAAGTACCCTCAGTTGCAGTAGAGCAAGAAATATCAGAAGCACAACCGACAACAATTCCAACTAGTGTGCTCCCATAGTATGTAGACGCGAGACTCTTTATACAAATAGTTAAAGTAGTGATGTAGGGGATGGCTGGTTCGGCGACACAAACAACTCCTACCACGCAGATTCCACAGGCAGCCCCTATGACTGGCACGACCACGGACAGCGTGGTGCTTCTAGTGCGACTAGTCAAGAGTATGAGGGAAATGAGTTGTGAACCGTATATGGGGGAACAAGATGCAGAAATAGCCAGGAGATGGATTAGGAAGGAAGAAAGACCATGATTCAAATAAGCATACCTGAGGGTTTGAGGGTAAATTGTGCAACCCAGTTTCTGTCCGATAGGGCCATGACATGGTGGGAAACAGTTCAATTGAGGTGTGCAACCGAGACGCTAACTTGGAGTGACTTCAAGACAGAGTTTGAGAATCAGTTTTATTCCAGGTACCATCGCAAAGTGAAGGAACAAGAGTTCTTGGCATTAAGACAGGGTGATATGTCGGTATTGGAGTACAAAAGGAGGTTCCATGATCTCTCATTGTTCGCCCCACACTATGTGCCGACAGAGGAACATATGATTGAGAAGTTGA
>Ga0307517_10007694_pt1 | contig 15651 bp, 4 predicted proteins | sample 23_EM_MG_FD_194515 | JGI IMG/M metagenome (GOLD analysis project Ga0307517, IMG submission 194515) | Populus trichocarpa ectomycorrhiza microbial communities from riparian zone in the Pacific Northwest, United States - 23_EM | ecosystem: Host-associated > Plants > Roots > Unclassified | place...
TTTTCCTTTGCATCTAGCCAACCGGTATAGTACAGAATCATGAACTTGGTACCTTTTCTATGAGGGAAAGGAGTCTGAGATTCTGAAATTTGGCTCATCATTCCACCATAAGGAGTAAACACTACTAAAGGACTCTCTACTTCAAATAACTTCTCCCATAACCCTTCAAGTGCCTTTTCAGAAACGGGTTTTTTGGCATAGTCCGATTTGGCTTTGAAATACTCCCTGTTCGGGTACGTTCTTTGAAGGAAAACTTCAGGAGGAGTATTATTTGCAAAGCCAGCAATATATACAGTAGAATTTATCCAGTTTGTTTCGATACAATCCTGTCTTGTTAAACCCAATTCAGGGAAGCTGTGTTTCATTACCTGGAGAAGTCTGTTGGCGTCACCAAGAAACATGGCATTGTATGAGGTGGTGATAGTTCTTTTACCTTGACTACTGACATTAGCTGTCTGAATCTGTACTCTGATGAAAAGATCCTTGTCTAGTTGATCAACAATTTGTTGCCATCTATAGAGGAGTTTAGTTGCACCTTGTTCTAACGTCTTGGTAACGGTAAATACTGTCACAGCTGATGGTACAGGAACTAATTTTACCTTCCAGGCGGTGACGATTCCGAAGCTGCCACCTGCACCTCCTCTGATGGCCCAAAAAAGATCTTCGCCCATGTCTTTTCGGTCGAGAAGTCTTCCATGAACATCAATTATATGTGCATCAACGACATTGTCGGCTGCAAGGCCATATTTTCGCAACATGGCACCATATCCTCCTCCTGAAATTTGCCCCCCCATACATACACTTGAGCAAGTACCAGCTGGGAAGCCACGAGTTTTGCTTTTCTCAGAAATTCTGTAGTAAAGTTCACCATTCGTGGCACCGACCTGAACCCATGCGCTGTTATGCTCAATATCAACGCTGATGGACCGGAGCTTGGCAAGGTCTACAACAATGAAAGGTGTCTCAATTTCTGAAACATACGAGAGTCCCTCAAAATCATGGCCTCCGCTACGGACTCTAAGGTGAATTCCAAGCTTCTTGGAGCAAATGACAACAGCTTGGATGTGAGATTCTTGTAAAGGAGTGAGGATAAACTCAGGTTTCGGTACTGAAGACAAGGTGAACCTGACGTTTTGAGCAGAAGATTGTAAAACACTAGTGAAGGAAGAGTTTTTTTGTGTATACAAGATAGTGGAAAAAGGAAAGGATGACTCTGAATATTTTGGGAGACATTTTAGTAACCTATCCTGAATTGGAAGTGAAACCATAAATGGAGACAGGAGTAGGATCAGAAGTATTGAAAGTATGGGAGAACCTGAAGGCACCATTTTGCCTGGTTTCTTGCTTCTCTGGCTTGTCTTCAAGAACTGAAATCTCAAGGTGTTCTCTTATAGATTTTAAATCATTCACGTCAGACTTTTTGGAAATTAAATGTTTTAATTAATTAAACATAACATTTGCATTTGGAAATTAAAAACTTCTGCGTCACTATTGGAAAAGTTCAACATTAGTAAAATCAAGGTTATTGTTTGGAACTTGGAAGGGCATGAGGGCTGGGATCAGGAAGACATTTCAAACTTCTTGACTTGGTACTGGAAAGTGCTAAGGTGAATGGTTTTTTTATGGACCTAGATGGTGAAAGGTTTTTTTATTGTCTCAACACATCCACATGTCTGAAATAATTATTTAATTTATTTCAAATAGTTTCAATTTGACAGAACGAAATAGTATAAAAACTAGTATAGCGATCATGTGCTGTCACGTGGCACTTTTCAAATCTATTTTAATTCAATTCTATGACAATTAAAAAAGATACGAGTAAGAAATATAATAGTTAAAATTTTGTTGTAAAAAGGTTTCTTTTTTTGTTTTAGTGAAAATTGCATTTTCTCGTTTATGTATTTTTTAATTATTTTGACAATAACATATCTTTTTTATGAACAGTATAGTTTATAGAATAAAAGTTGATGGAAATTAAAAATATTCATAAAAATTATAATAATTTGAATTGAAAAGGAAATAAATATTTTTAATAAAGAAAAATCCCTTTACTTATTCATGTATTTTTTTTATGAAAACATGTTTTTTATTTGAAGCATAGTTTTTTTTGTATAAAATTTATTATGATGGTGAAAACAAGCTTTAATAAAAAAATACCAAGATTTTATTATTTTTACACATTTGTATTAAAAATAATATAAGAATAATAATTATGCATATTAGGCTACTACAAACTCAAGGCGCACATGAGCCTAAAAGTCCATGCCCACACACTTGGCTTTCACTTTAGAAAAAATAGATTAATGACATATTGTTTACCCTAATATTTTTAAATAGTTAAAGTGATGTGTTGGTTGCTCATGCCCAATTTGACCTTCAAAATTCAATTTTTAATTTATTGTCACCTTAAAACATTGTAGGAACCTCAAAACCTCATTTTCAATCCAAAAGCACCATTTAATCAGTTAAAAAATTGAAAATAAACTGAATTAAAAAAAAAACTTTATGAATCCTAATTTGTTTTTTTCAACATTGTTAGGGCATAAAACCACCTACATTGAACTTCCCGATCCAATATAAACATGACACCAAATTTGATTTTTTTTGTGGTCGAAGGGGCCAGTCGTGATCTTTCTCTCTTCTCTTCCTTTATTATTAACGTTCTCTCTCATCTCTGAGAATCTAAGGAATAAAACATATTAACCTAAAACTACAAGGATAAATATGAAAAAACAAAAAACTTCAAGTATCAGATCGTAAAACGTTGTAGCTATAATCACTATGTTTTATTAGTATTCTTTATAATATAATTATAATTGTAATTTATAATTATAATTATAATAAATAAAAGATAGATGATGTTGGTGTTATCAAAAACCATCTCAACCCAAAAGTTTAAATTATTAGGTGATATCATAATATATAATTTATATTATTGTCTAATATATTTTCTTAAGTGAAAGTCCTTTGAACTTGAAATTTGCACAAGCTCAATCTACCTTGAGTATAATTTTATTAATTAGAATGGAGGTGACCGAATTTGAACTCGTGACTACTTAGTCAATAAGATTTTAATATCAAATCAAAGAAACATCTTAACCCAAAAGCTTGAGCTATTAAATGAGATTCCAAGATATAATTTATATTAGATATAATATGTATAAGCTTTTGTTTAGTAACATGAATGCTCCAACAAACTCCTCTTATGTAACAAAGGAAGCATGATTCTTTTGGCAATGTTTTTTTTTTAAGGAATAGTGCAAGATATACTAGCTACATTTTTTTATGCAACTTATAGCGAGAAGATAGAAATATGAAACTTTTAATTTTAATAATGTTATTCTTATAATATCTCTCTTCCAAATAATACATAAAGATGTTTATATATATCAACTTAAATCCAATCTATTTAGGAAAACCTAAATTATATAAGATTCGACTTCTAACTAAAAAAAATTAAATTAAAACCTTATAACTTAACTAGAAAATAAATTTAAAAATAATTTTAAAAAGTAAATACAATTTACTATATCAATCTGATTGATTAATTAATCTTACGGTTGTTTATTTTTAAATATGGTTGATTTTGTTAAAAAATCTTGTTGACATGTTCAAATTTCGTTATAAAAAGAGTTAATAAGAAAATTAAAGGGATAAAATTGAAAACAAAACTTATGTATTTTAAAAGTAAGAAATGGAACACAATCAGGTATAGTTTAGCAGTTTATGTATCCAATTGACTTCTTCAATAAAACAAATTTGAGTTCTCATAATTTTAGTTTATTTGGTAATTATTATATAATGAAAAGAGTTGCCTGCATTGTGCAGCCTCAAGTTCAATCAACCCTAAAAAATAAAAATAAAAATGATAAAATCAAGAAGTTGAAGTTTTGATCGGTTTACCCAAATACCTTGATATGGTTTCACTTGAAAGTAACTTTAAAATAGAAATATGTGTAGCCAAGACAGCATTATTGAAAATTAACTATATAGTAATACTATAGTAATATTTTGAAGAAAATACTCACTTCTTTTTATAACAACAAAAAACAGTAATCCGTTATAAGGTGAGTATGATATTGCTAGCATTGTATAATTGAAACTAGTATATTGGTCTACGCTATGTTATGAATTAGATCATTTTTTTTTAAATATAAATAAAATATTAAGAACACAAAGAGTTTTTTAACAATATTATTAAACCTGATCAAGTGAGTTAATTCTAAAACCTCCTATGAGTTGCCTGAAACCACATATAATCTCAAATTTGACTTTCAACATGCGAAAATCAAAGGTGTACCCTGAGTTGGGTTTAACTTGAAAAGTAGGAAATGACATACAAGCAAGTATAGTTTGGTTGTGTATTGGATAACTTTTTTTAATAAAACAAATTTGAGTATCAATAATTTTAGCTTATTTAGTTTTTTTTTTATAATAATTGAAAGATTTATTAAAAACTCATGGCTACCATGAAAATATAAAGTTTTTTTTGCATAAAAATACCAAAAAAGAAAAGGATTAGAAACAAAAGAGGTCCTACAACATGGTACGTACGTACCATATAAATATTTAGTATTGTCTTCTGGTATTTATCCAGCTTCAAATACAGTTAGCACTAATATGAAGATCATTACTTGTATAAGAAAAAATAAGACTCGCAAATTCTTAGCCAAGTAGATAAACGATAAAATGCCAGAGAAAAGCACAAGTTCAAATCTGGTTTAACATCATTGAAAACCAAATTTTTTCTTGTAAAAAAATCGCATTTTTTTTAGCTTTTTATATAATATAATAATTTTTTTTACCGTCAATATTTTGAAAAGTTTGATATGACAAGGCACGTAGTCAAAGCAATCAAATTGAAAAGTTGCCTGAAACATATAGAAATAAGTAATCTGAAATTCGGTCAGTTTGACAAGCGTTTTGGTGACGCAGCTAATGAAACGTAAGAAAAAAGAAAACAGAATTTTCAAAAGAAAAATAATAGATAGACTCCAATTCATGATTTTATTTTCTCTTTTAATATTCTATCGTCAAAACAAAATTACAATTCTATTAAAAGGCTTGAAACTAACCTTTACAAAACATAAATAGTCAGAGTTTTAATTCAAATAGAAAGTAGCATGTAATCCAAAAATAAAACTAAAAAATCAAAATTAATTAGAAAACTAATAAAACTGCAACTTCATGAGCTATTCTTCTATAAGAATTATGAGGTTGTGTGGTTTATACCAAGTCTCTTCTTTGACTTTAAAACAACATTATTGAAAATTAACAGTTGCGCAAAGAATTATGAGGATGATCCTGCTAGCGCGCATAAATGTATGATGAATTTCCTTTAAAGTCAATCTTTTGAAAAGCTAAAATTAACAGTTTAATACTGCATGCACGCGCGTGTCGAAGCAATCAATTTGAAAAGTTGCCTAAAGCCGCACGTAATCAATTTGAAAAGCGATAAGAAAAATGCCAGAGAAAAGCATAAGTTCAAATCTGGTTTAACATCATTGAAAACCAAATTATTTCTTGTTAATCACATGCTCCAAGGAATACCAAAAGAGAGTAGTTGCGATTAACGCCTTCCTCTGAAACCCGCCTTTAATCATCATTGGCCATTGATGCAGTACGTAGCTCATCAAGTGTGTGTGGAACACACCAATAGTTTGAGGTTTCTATAACCATTGTACGAAATAGACAAAAGGACTAAACCAAGGATAAGAGATGACAATGACATAAGAAATTAAGATCTTGTACACAATTTATATTGAATGGCCAGCCAAATAAAAGTCTGAATCTTTGGAGGAGCCGCGGACTTTCAAACCTGTGTTTGAAAAGAGCATGATCCACTACACTCTATGCTATCAATTAAAGTGTTACAAGATTTCACTGTAAATTTCTCATCTTTGCGAAGAGTCCACACCTTCAAATCTGGTTTAGTATGATGAAGCTAGCTTCATCTCTTAAAGAACCTGATGCGAAGACATTTCTTGCTCAATTTCAAAAATTCATAGAGTTCTCGTCTAGTTGACATTCTATGCCCAATTACCATTTACCCATGATCCCATTTCTGATATTGTTGTCGTTCATGCACTTAAAATCTTATATAATCTTGGAAACATAAGTTTATGAGAAGTCGCACCCAACCATCTATCACTCCAAAAAGAAATAAACAGCCCATTTCCCACCACATAACTAGTGCAACTTCACAATAAAATAGGTCTATATATTCTGCATACAACCTCCTGTCAGCTAGCTTTAGGTGTTAAGCTTAGCCTCCACAACCACTTGAATAGCATACCTTTGTTCTTACCTAAAAGTGAGCTTATTCTCAAACCTGTTTATCCTTTGCTCTAATAACTGTCTTCTATTCCACCTTGCATATAGCCCGTTGTTTAGTAACACTTGCTCGTAGAAATCGCCTTTTAATAGAAGTTATTTTGTAAACTCCTTTTGGCATCAAGAAAACTGACATAAAATAAAGAGGCATGGAGTTAAGGACACTTTTAATCAGACAAATTCTCCCAACAAGGCTAAACAGCTTCCCTATCCATAATGAAAGTCTCTTGTGAAATTTTGTTATAACAGGCTTCCAGGTAGATAGTCTATTAATAGGATTAGCTCCCAATAGCATGCCAAGGTATACATTAGGCAAACATGTTTGTCTATAAAATGCAGCGTTTGCCAGAGTTAAACAATAGTTATCATGAAGATTAATCCCAGCAACTTAACTCTTATGAAAGTTAATTTTGAGACCAGAACACAATTCAAACCATCAGAGAATTCGCTTTACAGTTAATAAGGATTGGGGACTGGCAAACATATACTACAAGTGAGTGAAATACTCTCCACATTGTAATTTTAGACGTATGAATAAACCAGTCTCTGATGTATAGTGAGACAAGACTGCTAATCCTTCTACCGCAATATTAAACAAAACTGGTGATAACGAATCACCTTGATGAATTCGTCGTGTGACTTGGAACTCTAGAGTAAGGGACCCATTAGCAAGAACTGATAATTTAGCAGTAGAAAGACATGCATACATTCAGTGGCGGAGACAAGAATTTTTAAATGAGAGGACAAATTATTAACAAATACTTGATATTATGTACTATGTAGACATGTATTATATAGAGAAATCAATTTGAAATGTATGTATTAATTCATATCAAACAAAATTAATTTAAAAATACTTTTAAAATGAAAAAACTTACGTTATAATTGTTATTTTCAAGTTTTTTTTTTTATTTTAAAACCGCTTTATAATAACTTTATTATCAATTTCATCGAATATATTTTTCTCAATATATACAATCAAACTGTTATTTATCTATTTTTAGTTTAGGGTGGGTTCAATGCTGAAGGATTAGTGAAGTTCTTGACAACAACTCTGTGTTGATATATGATAGAGAATAGCTAAAATCATAGCTTAAAAGGATTGCCATGACAAATTAATATTGTTATTATTGACTTATTGTTTTCTCCATTTTTTAGATCTGCTTCTCCCCCTTCTCCTCTTTTAGATCTGTTTCATTGCAGATCTGTTTTTCTATGGGTTTCGTCATCTTCTTCTCCGCTTCAGGTGGTTGGCGGCTGTTGTTTTGGCCGTTGTTGAGGAGACCAAGAAGAAGATGCTGATGAGGAGGAGACTACGATGTTGTTCGATCTGTGGGCGCTGCTGGAGGGAAATGAGGAACCGAAGTCAAGTGAAGGCTGGGCTGTCACGAAAATGGAGGACAACTAAGTGGGTGGAAAGGGGAGTTGTTGGCAGAGGGACTATGGCGTTGGTTTTTTTTTATGAATGGAGAGGGACATTATGGTTAGGTGAAGGGGTTGCAACCGAGAGAGGGATGAGGGGAAGATGGAGAGGCTGGGAGAGGGCGAGCAAGGGGGGAAGGGCGGCGGCTTTAAGAGAAAAGTGAGATGCCCTAAATTTAGTTTAGGGTTTTTTGTGGTTGCCCTAAATTTCTTTGTTTTAAAATTGCCCCCCCTCCATTTATGTGTGTTATGACCCTCTATTTATAGGTAAAGTGGCTTGGTCCCCAAAACACATTGGTCTCTCAATTTCTTTATTTTTTTGTAAATTTTGATTTTTCTTTTTTTTTGTATTTTTTAAAAACGAGCAATATCAACGCTTGAAAAGCAGAACGCGTTCGAAAGACCTTTGAAAATTTAAATTCTTTTGAGATGATGCTAAAAATGTTAAAAATTATGCAAATATATTAAAAAAACATATTTTTTGGATTTTTGTTGTTTTTTGCTATTTTTGGATTTTTCAAAAATTTTATCAAAAAGGAGGGTCGAAATTGTAAGCAAAACAACAGATGCCCCTCATTACAATGCTTACAAAGCAAAACTCCTCAATGTTTTGCATAGTAAGCTTTGCAAAGAAAACTTGTCTTTCTGTCTTCCTAACTTGCTAGATGATCCACTCTTCTAACAACATTGCTCTCTTTTCCTTTCTTTTCTTTTCTCTTTTCTTTCTTTTCTCTTTTTTTTTCTCTCGTCTGGTTTTTTTCTTCTTTCCTTTTTTTTTTTTAGAATTTCCTAATGGTAGGGTTCCTCTCATTTTTCTTCCAACGCTAGTGGCTCGATCAACCTGAGGTCCCTTTTAGCGATCCCCTTTAACCAGAACTAAAATCCTGCGTGTGGTTGGGCTAACCTGAGATACCATATGGCGATCCCCTTTAACCAGAACTAAAGTCTATATGTGGTTGGGCTAACCTAAGATCCCATTTGGCAATCCCCTTTAACCAGAACCAAAGTCTGTGTGTAGTTGGGCTAACCTAAGATCCCTTCTGGAGATCCCCTTTAACCAGAATGAAAGTCAGTGTGGTTGCGCTAACCTGAGATCCCTTTTGGTGATCCCCTTTAACCAAAACCAAAGTCTGTGTGGTTACGCTAACATGAGATCCCTTCTGGCGATCCCCTTTAACTAGGGGTAAGCATTTTCGGTTCGGTTCGGTTTTTATCTAAAAAATAACCAAAATAAAATTTTGAAAAACTAAAAAATTCAAACCGGAACCGGTTCAAACCGATCGGTTTCGGTTCGGTTCGGTTTTTTAACAAAAAAACTGGAAAACTTGCACTATTGTAAATGACAAGCATAGCAATAACATATTGAAAAGGGATCTGTTTCCATTAAGGACGAACGAGATACAGACCTGAATAAGGGATTACAACCATTAAAAATATAAAGCACAAAATGATCCACCATCATCAACAAGTAAACCATCAATTTCTAAACATTTAAAAAAGAAAAAGAAAACCAAATCCATAAAAAATAATTAATTAAATACACATTTGTAACAGAAATGCAAAATAATAATGATAATTCATTAAGCAAAGTGATAAGAAAAGGGTACCCTGCGTCAAATGAAACGCTGTAGGGGCTCCCTGTTCCTGCACTCAGAGCGAGAGCAAACCCTCACAACACGGGAGTGAATAGCTCAAGAGACACAGTACTACATCTTGATGTGAATTGTGAGGGACTGGGGGTTGAGGGAGCTACTTAGGAGCAAAGAGAAGGGCGGCTTAGGAAAGGAGAAGGGCGGCTTAGGAGCAAGGAGAAGGGAGAAGGGCAGCTGGAGTCTGGAAGGCTAGGGTTAAGAATAAGAACGATTTTTTTTTCTATTTATAGTACCCCTTAACTGAACTAGTTCGGTTCGGTTCGGTTGGGCTTTTTCCGGTTTCAGGTTTCTGAAACCAAAACCGAACCGAACCGAAATTTTTTTCAAAAATTTTATTCGGTTTAATTGGTTTTTTTTTACGGTTTGGTTTTTTTGGTTATTTTTTTTCGGTTTAATTGGTTTCTCGGTTTTTTTACTCACCCCTACCTTTAACCAGAACCAAAATCTTATGTGTGGTTGAGCTACCCTGAGATCCCATCTGGTGATCCCCTTTAACCAGAACCAAAGTCTTCGGGGAATCATGTCGGGGTCTTAGTTTTGTGAATAAGGGAGTCGCCACCTAGTATTATGGTCATTAAGAAACATAACTGGTCTTTTAAAGATTCTAAGGCAAGGGACTGGTTGTGTAAAGGGAAGGTTTTAACACCCATAGTACGCCCTATCTAAGGTAAGCTGCTTGGTGTTCGGTTTGCCTTATAATTGCTATGGTGTTGATGTTCTCTAATCCCATCAGTTTTTCTAGGATAAATTTGCTATGATGAACAAACTTGGGCTCAAAGTCTAAAAAGAAAGAACCCTTGGCCAATGTAAATCATACCTTAGGTATGTCTACAAAGTACCAAGGAGAACCAATGCAGATCTCTTGAAATCTGTGTTTAATTCAGACTAAATTTGCAACTCATGGATTATGAGACAGCTAAGATAGAAATCCAAGGAGTTTCAATGTACTTAAAAGTTCATTTTTCCTTTAGTATTTCAAGTATTTGCGACTCGTAAATCGCAAGGAAGAGAAACAAAAAAAAAACTAAGTTAGAAATCTAAGAAAGTCAAGGTGCTTTAAAAGCCCATTTTTGCCTTAATATTTCATACTTTCATGACTCATAAACCGTGGAACAAAAATTGAAATATACCCAATTATAATTGAGGCTTCTTTCAAGGATTTGCAATTAAATTGTTCTAAATAACATTTTGGGCATAAATCTGCCTTTATGTTAAAAATGAAAAAGTTGTGTTACTCTCAACAATATTTTGAACATTTACCTTTCATTGGCTTCTTTGTCCTTATATTATTGAAAGATAATGACTTATTATTCTTAAAAAAATATTTTTGATATTAACCACTTGAGGTTTCTTTATCCAAATATTAACAGTGAATAATCACAAATTATTCCTAATTATATTTTGGATATTAACCCCTTTGGAATTTCTTTATCCAAATATTAATAGTGAATAAAGACGAGTTCCCCAAAAATAAGATTTCTATATTTTTGGAATATTGGCTAACACCCTTTGGAGTTTTACAAACATGTAAAATCCAAAATGCAAGAAAATAATTTTTGTGTTTAAGAAATCCATGCTAAAACACATTTTCTTTTAAACTTCGAATATTTGTTTTTTTTTAAGAGAAATGTTCAGAATATGTTAGGTATTGGCCGTATGCAACACACAAGAAAACATTTTTTTTTGTTTTTCTAGACACACACACACACACACACATATACATATATGTATTTGCAACATTTCGTGAAAAACCAGGTACTTTAATATCATATTTGTATTTCCACAATATAAAAATACAAACCATAAAATAAATACACGAGAACACCACCAATCTCACTTTCTTTTTTGGACTGGGTCCAACTCGGCCCATGTGGCTGGGCTAAACCCAGCAGGCCTAGCTGGGTCACTTGCCCAAACCAGTGACCTGGCTGGACATAAGAGGTGCGCATGAGTTTCCTTATACATGCATTGCTCTGCTACTGTTCAAGTGAATTATAATCCACTTGAACAGTAAACACAAAGGCATGCACAGTAACTATGTAATTAAAATGCAAAGTGAAAGGAATGCATGGAAACTTACCTGGCGCTGAGACGGGCGAAGATGATGGCGCTGAAGCTTCTCCGCATGGCCGGTGGTCACTTGTTCTGGAGACAAAAAAATGATTGCCACGCTGGTTTTGGTCTCTTTTTTCTCTTCTACTGATGCTCTCTCTAGAGATGGCGAAGATGATGGTGATGAAGGCGAGGTGTGTTGGTTGAATTGACGCATTTGCCTATGAGTTTTTTCTTGCTTTCGACTGTGTTGTTCTGTTGCCTGCCTCTTTCTCCTTTCTTCTTCTTATTTTCTTCTCTTTTCTCTCCCTCTTTTCTGTTCTGTTTTCCTTTTTCTTTCTTTTATAGTAACGAAAGGATGAAAGAAAAAAAATCTTTGTTCTCCCCTGCTCTCTTTTTTCGTCCCCCTTTTTTTTCTCCCAGCAGAAGAGGTTTATGTAGCCATTAGCTCTTATTAGGAAACGAATATTACATTAATTCTAGGATGTAATCTCAGGTGATCAAATGAAGCAAAAATAGGAAACTAAAATATTCTGATTCCTATTTTGTGATCATCAGTCATTACTTTCCACATTAACACCTCATCTCAACCATCTGTGTTAGGGATAAAATCTCAGCCATTAGATGATGGTAAGGATCCTCTCTTCATGTCATTTTACAGCTGGCACAGAGGAGGCACAAAAGCTGCTGTCTCCTTTGGATTGAAGTTGGAAAAAAAAACATGATCTGCAGCTCCAAAAATCAGGCGAGAGAATCATGGAAACCAACGAGAATAGTTGTGTAGAGAAAAGGAAAGAATTGCAGACAATGAGGGTTGTGCAGAGAAAAGGAAAGAATTTTAGACGGGGAGGGGTAATGTTCAAAACACAAATGAACAGTACCATGCTGCAAAGTTGTATTTCCTTATCCGGCGTGGTAAAATTCCTGTCATTTTCTGATCATCCACTCCCCCTCTTCAACTTCTTAAAAACCAGCCCATTTCCTTCTAATTTCATCTTCAATTAAATCCCTGATTTTAACACTTTTCAAGTCAGTCCTTGGTAAAAAAAAAGTCCTTCAAACTGCCTGTAATCCCTCGAATCAGACCTGCGAACTAGGGCTAGAACCCTTCTCGCGACGGGATTCTCTACTTTCATATTAGATATTCAAAAGGGAATATCTTGAGCTTCTGATATCAAAATCAGGATATTCAAAAACCCAAATTCATATAAACATATAGGACTACAACTTTTATGAAGGGTTCAAAGTGATATAAATTCGTTTTGAAGAATAGAATCTGGCCGCAATCTAGTTGGTCAAAAAGATCTCCTGATCTGATTCAGAAACTGACAATGCCAAGCATCCCAATCTGACTGAGAGTCTAACGTAAGAATAGTGAGCTCTAGGACCCAATGTCAATTCTTTAACATGTCATGAATGACGGAATATAGCTGGGATGGTTAGATATCGCACAAAACCAAATCAGAATCAAAGTCTAAGCTGGAACAAAATTGGTATTACAACAGAATTGCGACAACAGCAGAATCAGTTTTTTAGTGCAAATTCTGAGGGATTTATCCAACCTTAAAGACCAGATAAAGAATGAAAGAATTTAGCATTATGAAGACTCCTAATTAGCTTAAGAAGCCTGATGATCTCAGCAGCAAAAGGGGGAGGATAAAGAGAGCAGAAAACAACTAAAACAGGGTTCGAAAAACACTTTTGTCTTCTCTGATTTTGTCAATTCCTCAACAATCATGAACTAAACTCCTGCATTTGGTTCAAAAGATGTACACACCATCTCCAGCACGTGGGGCCCAACAATGTGTAACAATAACATGTATTAATTAATAATGTGAACTAAACAAATTATCGATGCCCAACTAATTAGCTATCATTAGTTTAACTAAAATTTATTCAATTTATTTTAACAGAACCCTTAAATCATTATTAATTTTCTACAAAAGTTCAAATTCCTTCAAATTTGTTGAGATTTTCAACTTAACAATAAAATTGATAAAATATGAAATGTACATATTAAATAAGCCAGTATTTATGTCATAACGCAATTTTTTTTATTTTTATATAGTAAGAAGCTGAATGAAATGGAAAAAATGAAATGAATGAAGAATAAATTGAAATTTGAATCAATACAACACAAATTGAAAGTTTTGAGGATTAATGACGGTGAAATTAAAAATTTGGGAGTCAATTTTGGTAGAAATTAAAAGAAATGATAAGTTGGGGGACCTAATTGAACTTGTGATTAGTTTAATTAATGAAATCAAGGGATTAATTGAAGAAATACCAAAGTTTTGGGGCTGATTTGGGTCAAAATTACAAGAATTAAAGTCCAAGGACCAAAGTGAAAATGCAGGGGTACAATAGGTAGTTTAATTGATTTTTTCAGGGGTAATTTTGAAAGAATTAAAAGTTAAAGAGTCAATTAAGAACTAAATTTGAAACCAAGGATTGTTTTGTAAATAGTGTTGGAATGTAGGGGTCCAAATTGCAATTAATCCAGGGGCAAAAGTTAAAAAAAAAAAAAAAGAAATTTCCTTGAATAAGGGCCTGATTGCTAGATATCAGAACTTCAGTGTCCAAATTAAAGAATGACCAACTCAGTCGAAAACGATGTCGTTTCTACATGTACTGTTTCTTCTTCTTGTTCCTCTGAAACTGAGAAATCCGCCTGTGAAAAAGGGAAAGAAGAGAGAAAGGATGGTGTCCCCCTACCCAACACCACAACCAAGGTCACCCCATGTTTCAAGTCCTCTTTCATCCCACAAAACGCCATTAAAACATCAAGGAAACCACCACCAACAGTCTAGCAATGGCAGGACTATTGGTATCCCAATCCGACCAAATCACAAAGTCCTAGACCTTATCGTTATCCTGGGAAGATAAGCAGAAAATTTCACTGTGCAGAGGAGAGGGGATATCAAGAGCAGAAAGACGAGCGCCAATATTCTTCCAGAAATGCCAGCAACGAAGTATCTGCTCCATGTAAGTTCTTTGCGTTTCCTTCCCCCTCAATTTTAATTACTCTTTCACTGTGCATGCACGCGTGAATTAATTCATGCATGCAAGCGGACAAAGGCCAAAGCCGGGTCACTGGTTTGGGCCAGTGACCGGGCTAGGCCTCTAGGTCTAGCCCAGCCCATACGGCTGGGCTAGATCCAACCCAAAACTGACAGATATTTATTTTTCTATGATAGAAAATTAAAGGCCACCATGATGTCCAAGTGTCATAATTTATTTTATTATAAAACACCTAAGTTACAAAATTCAACTTATTTTCATGAAATGGCAAACAAATATAATTTTTTAAAATTTTAAACAAACCATAACATGCATAAATCATACAATAAATTTCTATGGGAAAACACTATAAAACAAGTAAACACACAAATGAATTACATATACTACATCAAAATGCAAAAATAAATAAATCAATATTTTAAAAATAGGTTCCAACAAAAAAAACGGGTAGTTTTGTTACTTGATGTGGTGAATATTCAAAAAACATTGAACCAGAATAGGATTGCTAATAGACTTAGTGTTGGGGTGACTAGATTTGTAATGATGATAGCTTGATTTGTGACAAAATTTATAAGAGGGGGGTCGTCTGTCAAAATATAACATAAATATTATCAATAGATTCACCGACGAGAATTAGTAAAGAGTATATTTTCTCTGTAATTCTGTTTGTAATAATGACACTTTATTTTTTTTATTCTTTCATTTCCAACTGTATTTTCCTCAGTATTCACCGACAAAAAATTTATATCAGTGTATACTGAGAGAAATAAGGAAATATTTCGTCGATAAAAGTTGTTGTGATTTACTGATGAGTTTTTTTTTTATTAATATTTCTATTTGTATTTGATAATTTTCTAGATGTGATATATATTGGACAATGGACAATGAATCTCTCTCTCTCTCTCAATTTAATTTTAATTTTAACTTTGTAAGTTTGATGAAAACAGTGGCAAAACCATCAAACCTCGAGAATGGTGTTTCCTTGTTGATCATTTTTATTCTAAACACAAGATTGATCAGGATATAAAGGTCGAGGTGTAGGTCGAAAAATTGGTTGAGATGTGGGACCCATAGGTGTCATTATCTGAGGAGCCATAGGTGGCGGTATTGATGGAGTCAAAGGTGGTGGCATACCTTGGTCAATATTTGATGTCCCACCATGGTATCCAAG
>Ga0307517_10007695_pt1 | contig 15650 bp, 9 predicted proteins | sample 23_EM_MG_FD_194515 | JGI IMG/M metagenome (GOLD analysis project Ga0307517, IMG submission 194515) | Populus trichocarpa ectomycorrhiza microbial communities from riparian zone in the Pacific Northwest, United States - 23_EM | ecosystem: Host-associated > Plants > Roots > Unclassified | place...
CATGGTGATGGAGCATGATGTAATAGACTACGTATATCGGAAGTCATTTCAGTAGCGCGTTTGCTTTCTATAAGTATTGGGGGTTTCTCCCCAATCGTAGTAGAAGTAGTACGGAAAATTCAACAGGGACTGCGGCGGATGGGATGAGTGATGTTTCATGATTTCAACTCAAAATCTCCACTCCGACCGAGATCTGGTCAAACAAGTAGAATGAATGGCCTGGTTGGGAATCTCCGGGTTTGATTTGTGGATGGGCTTCTGCTCGGGAATAAATCTTCGGGTTTTATCTGCTCCTTCTATTGATCACGGGTTTAGGTGCATTCTGTTGCCGGGGATAAATCGCGTAACGGTCAAACGGTCGAATTTGACTAGCGCTCAACCAAAGGGTAGTGAGAATCTGAGACTTCGTTCGTTTTTTTGTCATCAAACCAAGCTAACTAACCAAACATAAGTCTATATAAGAATAATAAAGCTATCTCAATCATTCTATCGTCTGCCACACCTATCAATCTCTCCTTCATGCATAATCCAATTTTCCTGCATACCTCCATAGTATCATACGAATAAAGGAAAGACATAACCAGGAACACTTCCGTCTACCCTTCCGTCTAGAACAAATAAAACCCCTAAAACTATTATCTCTTGTCCCTCATCTATCCGCTTTCTTGATCTCTGATAACTATCCGCTTCCGTCAACTCAGACATATTCCACGATCCAAGGGGGTATTACGGAGCTAGTTACCATGTCCCTAAATATATAGAATGGGAGGCACCAACGGATATGGGGTGCCTATGTTAGACCGGTTCACGAGTGACGGATAGATAAAGTGGTGCGGCACCGGGAGGAGTACGGTTTATTCGGATGATATGAAGGGCAGTGGGGGGTGTGAGTGCCTAAGTATAGTTGCCGGAGCTTCTCGCGTATAGGTCACCCCTGTCAGTGTTCGCAAGCTGCCAATCCGGACAGGCTCGAGGTCCAGGGTGGCCGGCCTGGACTTTCTTTTGGGGCGGGGCGGGCGGGACTATGGGCCACAGTCCGGCTTCAAGGTCCTATCTAACCGGTCCTGTAGATATCTGCAGGCTTTCGATATCTGTAGGCATCTGAAGATATCTGCAGATATTTCCGGGAATCTGAAGATATCGGTTACCTATAAACAAAGTATTTGCTAATCGGACGGGATATGCCGGAAGCCTGGCCGACAAAGCCCGGGCCTGTCTCACTTTACCTGGCCGTACCCGACTGTACATCTGCAGGCTATCTGCAGTCCGGCCTTGCGGACGCTGGCCCCAGCCCACAGTCCGTTCGGGTCTTCGGCCCCCCGGCATAGGGCGTTCGCTCGCCCAAAAAAAAAAGACGAATATAGACAATAGCCCGTCCCATCCTACTCCCAAGACGGACGGATGGACTGGGCCATTGGGAACACTGTAGAAGACTTATGTGGGGATGGCAACAGGCCTATGGAACGGCTAGCAACCTTATTGACAGGTCCGTCAGCCCCCCATTCGGCATATTCATCAGCCAGCCTTGAGGCACAAGCCTCATGGAGAATTGTGGCTACTACCACCCTGGGAGGATGCTCTGGTGCGGAAAGGGGAACTCTAGTCTAGATTAGCAAGCGCAGATTACCCAAGTTTTGGGGGAAGTTACCGGGAACGATATCCCTCCAAACAATTTCTAGGATCGGACGTGCTCTAGAGAACTAGAGGGAAATCCTCCGGGTTTGAAAACTCCCACAACTTAGATTCACTAGACTCGATTGCTTCTAGGATTGTGGAAGCTAGCTGTGGGGCCATTGCTTGTGTCAGTGAAAAAGGGTGACTGATTAAAATGAGGATGATAGGATTAGGGGAGGGTGGAGAGGTTTGTCGAAGGGCTGGGTATACGTAGTGGTTTCATTGGTAGCAGCAGCGGGGGAGGCAACACCTGTGATACAGAAAGCCGGAAAACGTAACAAAGGATCCAGGAGGTCTTGAAGCCAGTCAGAGGAAGCTCGATAGAATCACCTTTCGTACCAGGAACAGTACTTGCCCGGGCTAGCACATTAAAAGGGTGTTTTTGTCATACAAATCTCCTACTTGGCGAGCCGGCGGTAAAGTGCTCGTAGGCTATGGATTTTTTTTTCCCGTGGTAGTCTGTTGGCAATATGAAAATGAGGGAATCCATTTCCTTGGGATAGAAACAATTTTTTTCCAGTGCTCTTCTACGAAATAGCCAACCAGGCCAGCAGAAGAAACCAAGCCTCGCTTTGGTTAGGTTGGTAGACTGCAGAAGGAGCATCCATTAAACTCGTCGATCAGCTACCGTATCGCTGCACTGAACTGCCCATATACCGGCGCCCAGAGCCCCGTGGATCACGGACTGTGCTCGAGTTATACTGGGGCGAGGCTGCTTGGTCATAGAGCTGGGCCGGTTATCGTTGGTTGTGGGTTTCCTGGGCCTTTTCATATCTCCTCTTATATCTTACACACAAAACACTTTTCTTTCCAGTAAATTAGAATCAAACTTGTTTTACCGCAATTCTTATTTCACCTTCCTTTTCTCTCTTGTTCACACATTCGGTAAAGCTACCCCTAATACCTTTCGTACCCAATTAACGGTTGTGGAAACACTCGGTTCTGTCTACTGCTTATCGGTCCCTGTTCGCCGCCGATCCCTTCTAACACCCCGGATCACCAACCGTCGGTGCTTATCTGTTAAAACCACACATTCTCACTCCGTTTTGTAGTGCTTGGGAAAATCGCCCCAGCATTCGGATTTCTATATCGCGTACTATTTACTAACCTTTGTCAGGGACTCGTTGTACATCGTAGTTGAGAGGGAGGTTTCCATGGTCAGCTTGATCCACTTTCCTCTTCAAGAATACCTCTGGGCTCGTCGCGACTTTTTCGGTGAAGCTCGCTCGGCAATGCCAGCAACTTGCTCCTGTTACACGAATTCCTAGCAGGTCAAGGTCCCCTCAATTATTCCCTCCCCCGACCTCAACGAGAAACATTTACTCAAATATTCTTTTGTACAGTACCTGGTTTTCCGCTGTCCTAAATTCTTGTAGCTAGACAGTCAAAATATGAGGTTGCCTCGCAGCTCCCATCAGACTTGAGCCGGCACCCTACTTTAGGTAAACACCCTCTACTTGCCTGGACCCCCCGCCTGGCCCCCCTTAACGGTCGGCACCGCTTCGAAGTGCTAGACGGCCGTAACTTATAGGTAAATGGGCCCTTAGTGGATTCAACTATAGATGTTTTAATGTGTTCGTGTTTCGCAGCGAAAAATGTGAGGTGAGAATTACTGTGCAGTACGGCAGGAGAGAATTTAAACGGGTATGGCATTTCCTGCTCCTGATTCCAAAGATCTTATAGTCTATGGTCCAAACTAAATGGAACTACATAATGAGGGAGGTCGACCGGTTGACGCTGAGGATTCATGAGGTGACACAAATGACCCCTCTTCTTTTCAGCCCCCGAAAATTCTAGTACGGTAGTCGACCAACTCCATCCTTCATCATCTACTCGAGTACAATATCCTAAGCTGCAGAAAAGAAAATGTCGCAATCTTTCAGCCATAATGTCAACTCTTTAAACACGAACTACACTGTTAACTTTACCGCTGCCGACGACCGATCTAATATCCTAGCCTGGCTATCCCCGCTAGATCCTAAGTCACGTCATCAAGACATCCAAGATCGTCGAGTCGAAAGTATAGGGGAATGGTTGTTACAAACTGAGGAATTTAGGAGCTGGCACGCTGGTAGTGGGGAGAATGAATCCGATAACGCAGTTTTGTTTTGTTATGGGGATCCGGGGGTCGGCAAAACATATATTAGGTAATAAGCACGAAATTTGCGGAATAGAAGGAGGGGTGAACGCTAATAAGCCGTGGGGCTAGTTCATTGGTGATAGATAGCTTGTGTGATCGGGCGAGAGGACAAAATGTCGCCATTGCGTGCCTCTACCTTGACTTCGCCGCCCGACAGGAGCAGTCATCAACGAGTATGTTAGGCGCTCTGCTCAAACAGCTTGTAACTGGGCTAGGAGAGGTACCGGAGGAAATGGTGCAAGTCTATGAGGAACAAAAAAATTTCCTTGGTGGACGGAGGCCGCAATATACCGATATTGTGGAGATGCTGCAGACTGCTTCCTCCAAAAAGCGCACGTTTATGTGCATCGACGCCCTAGACGAATGTTTGCCAGAACATCGAGTTAAGCTACTCAATTCGCTAAATAAAGTTCTCCAAAAATCTCCAGGCACTAGAATATTCGCGACAGGAAGACCGCACATTCGGTCTGAGCTCGGAAGGCGTTTATCTGGAAGAGTGGCAAGTCTATCTGTGGGTACGAAGAGAGATGATATTATCAAATATCTTCATAGTAGGTTGGAACAGGACACAACCCCGGATGCAATGAACAGTGGCCTGGAGGCAGAGATCCTGAAGAAAATTCCTGAAGAGGTTTCGGAAATGTATGTATGAACAGAAGCGACAACACTAGGGAAAGGTTCCTCAAGCATCCACTAACAGATATATATCTAGATTCTTGCTCGCTTCGCTGAATATCGATGCGATCCTGCAGGAAACCACAATCCATCGCAGGCGACAAAAGCTCAGCGCAATGACCGGTGGCTTAGGGTTTGGGGATGCGTATGGCGCAACGCTGGGCAGGATAAAGGCACAAGGAGGGGAAAAAGCGAGGCTTGGCATGGCCGGTCTGATGTGGATATCTCACGCGGAGCGGCCCTTGAAGGCCGATGAGTTGTGCCACGCCCTAGCGGTCGAAATAGGCTCACCGAATCTCAATACTGACAATGTCCCTTCAATAGGCACAGTATTAGCCTGTTGTCAAGGACTCATTGTGGTAGAAAAGGAGACTTCCACGGTCCGCTTAGTCCACTTTACGCTTCAAGAATACCTCCGGGTTCATTCCGACCTTTTCGGTGCAGCTCATTCGACAATGGCAGAAACCTGTTTAAGTTACCTGAATTCCCAGCAGGTCAAGGCCCTTTCGACTGGTCCCTTCCCCGATGTCCAAGACACACCATTTCTCGAATATTCTTCTCTATATTGGGGAGTTTACGCCAAAAGGGACATTTCAGAGTGCGCGAAACAGCTTGCGCTGAGGCTATTTGGCGAATACAATTGCCATATATCCGCTGAAATCCTCTTGGAGGCACAGGGGATGTATTGGTATGCTAGGGATTTCGATAACCCCCCCCTGTTCAGTGGTCTACATTGTGCATCCTTCTTCGGGATTGTTGAGATTGTAGCTGGTTTGGTACAGATGGAAGGTTGTGATATCAACCAAATGGACTTTAGGGGCAATACACCACTCCATTGGGCTGCTTGGAATGGGCACGAGGGAGTAGTGAAAATGTTACTCGGGCGGGACGACATCAAGCCCGACAAAACAGATAACAGCGGCCAAACGCCGCTCTGGCAAGCTGCCTTGAGCGGTCACGAACGGGTGGTGGAAATGCTACTTGGGCGAGGCGACGTTAACCCCGATAGGCCAGCTAACAATGGCCAAACACCAGTCTGGTTGGCTGCTTCGAATGGGTACGAGGGTGTGGCGAAAATGCTACTTGGACGAGGCGATCTCAATCCCGACAAACCAGATAACCATGGCCGAACGCCACTCTGGTGGGCTGCCGCGAACGGCCACGAACCAGTGGCGGAGATGCTACTTGGACGAGACGACGTCAACCCCGACAAAATAGATATCAACGGCCAGGCACCCTTCTGGCAGGCTGCTTCGAATGGGCACGAAGGAGTGGTGAAAATGCTACTCGGACGAAAGGAAGTCAATCCCGGCAAACCAGATAACTACGGTCAAACACCACTCTGGAGGGCTTCTTGGAGTGGGCACGAGGGAGTGGTGAAAATGCTGCTCAGACGAAAGGAAGTCAATCTCAACAAACCAGATATCAACGGCCAAACACCACTCTGGCGGGCTTCTTGGAGTGGGCACGAGGGAGTGGTGAAAATGCTACTCGAACGAGGCAGGGTTGATCCCGACAAGCCAGATAACTACGGCCGAACGCCACTCTGGCGGGCTGCTTCGAGCGGGCGCGCGGGAGTGGTGAAAATGCTACTCGGACACGACGGCGTCAACCCCAACAAGCCAGATAACGATGGCCGAACACCACTCTGGCGGGCTGCTTCGAGCGGGCGCGCAGGAGTGGTGAAAATGCTACTCGGACACGACGGCGTCAACCTCAACAAGCCAAATAACGATGGCCGAACACCACTCTGGGAGGCTGCTTCGAGTGAGCACGAGGGAGTGGTGAAAATGCTACTCGGGCGAGACGACGTCAACCCCGACAAACGAGATAACGGCGGCCAAACACCCCTCTCTGTTGCTGCTTGGAATGGGTGGGAGGGAGGTGTGAAAATACTACTCGGACGAGACGATGTCAACCCTGACAAATCTGATAACGATGGCCGAACACCACTCTTCGGTGCAGCCGCCTCTGGCTGGAAGGGAGTGGTGAAAATTCTACTCGGACGACACGACGTCAACCCTGACACACCAACTATCAACGGCCGAACACCACTCTTTCGTGCTGCTGGGAATGGGCAAGAGGAGGTGGTGAAAATACTACTCGAACGGGACGACGTCAACCCCAACAAATTAGATAAGGACGGCAAAACACCACTGGATCAAGCTACTGAGGAAGGGCGCCAGGGAGTGATAGCGCTACTCCAGCCTCTAGGATCCGCTGCCCCAAGCCTGCCATAAGGGCGAGCAGCCATTGCCCCCTCAACTGCATAGCATTATCGCCGCCATAGTCTCCCCTCTCTCACCCTAGCCTAGCTTCCTCCCGCGATCCCAGCCCCGACTCTGCGCCAATTCCTGTTTCCCGTTTCCTCAATACGCCTATGACAGAACCATAGCTTAAATAGTTTCTTTTGGTCAAAGGAAGTACCCCATCCAAACTCTTCACGGATTTTCTTGTGCAGCGAAGTCAGGATTCATCAATTTCAGTTTATAGTCTAGAGTTTGGGCCTAAGTGGGGGATATTTCTATTACATTAAAACAAGCCAGAATAGTTCAAAATTTCCGTCATATTTGCCCTCTTTTCCTTGCCTTTTAGTTGTACGTTCCCTTTGCAGATCGATTGTTTCTTTGATTTTTCCACAATTCCCTCTTTTCCCTCCCCTGCCCCATCTACAGTGTAGACATGAGGGTCGTTTAGATATAGATAGAGAAAACGACAGTGTATCCCTGTGACACAATTTCTTACCTGACAAATCTACGGCGGGTTCCTAATAGGCGACGGATTTCATTTCCAGAGGTAGTTTGCTTGATATGTGAAAATAAGGCAATGTATTTCCTTATAATGGAAATGTTTTGCTAGCGGTCGCTTGTGAAGATAATGAGCCAGCCCAGCACAAGAAAGCATGCCGGATTTTGTTTGGTGGCTGGATGAGGCGTCTGTCTTTTTGATAAATTCCGGCATTGCTAGACTACTATCTCACTTGTCACTGAACCTCATCCTCTATGAATGCCTTAGCAATAGGGTATGGAAGATCAAGCCCCGGTGCCGATTTGGTGCATTGAATACTAGTACTGACAATATGGTAACTAATCGCATCTGTAGTTACTCAAATAAGTATGTTGGAAACCTGTCGAATAGCTACAAGACTGGAAATGTGGGAGTAGATGAAGAGTCTTCGAAGGTTGGGTTATACCTTTTGATAGGTTGCACAGTTAATGAGTGGAATAGGTCCTAAATAGCAAGAGAGAGAGGCAAACAAAAAAGATAAGATATGGAACAGACATTTGAACGACGAATAAAAGAACTATATTGTGCGTTAGACGTTGGGGATAGAGTTCCTTGAGAGCCACTCACATGTTCCATCCTGATAAGAAAATCAGGCTGGTAGATATACACACTTGGTTATAAACTCCCCCGGTTAATGACGCAGCTCACCAAACTTTTACCACAAGTGCCACCTTCCGGCTTTGACCTGGTGGACTGTGAGACAGGGGCACCCAACGACGGCAGGGGACTTCCGGGGATTGTGTGGGACCGCCGGAGTCCCTGGAGGACAGCCGGGGACTACAGGGGACAGCAGGGGACAGCAGGGGACAGCAGGGGACAGCAGGGGACAGCAGGGGACAGCAGGGGACTATTGGAGGACGCACGACCAAGGCTGGAATCGAAGTATAAAGTAATGGGAATGATCAAGGAAAGCAGGCGAGGAATGGTTGTTTTCACTTTCTTGTTCACTTATAGACGCGCCTGAGATAGGCGTGCTTATAGCTATGCGCAGCATGAATGTACATCAATATGACCGCGGTCATTTCCTAGATCCTTAATCCCTAAGCGGCCAAGCAACTGGCCGAACACTTCCGTATCTGCCATCACATAGAGGAGACATTTCCGACAGGGACGCTAGGTAGGGGACGGTACGAGTGATGTATCATGATTTTATAAGGATTCCTTCGGAGGTGCATGATTTCAATTTGGGCTGGTAGCGGAGGTCCAAGCTATAGGACTATAGTCCACTGCAGTCCGTCCGGTACTCACCTTCACAGACGTAGTCCGTCTCTACGCCCCCAAAAGGACGGACTATGAGTCGTAATCCGTCCTGTCCTACTCTAAAGACTAACGGACCGGACAATAGGGAACACTGCATTCTTCGGACCCTTCATGCTAGACACGGCGGTCATTGACAACAGTGGGTTTACTCCTTGTCCAACTAGACTCTAGGGTGACTCGTGGGACCTTTCTGGGCAACCCATCAGGGCCACCAGGGCGAAAACAATAGTCCAGCTTATTGATGTTGCCAGCATAATTTCCACAGGAACCACCAATGCCGGCAGTAGCTTGTTAGTACCACCACCTAACGAGGTAACAGGAAAGACTAATGTTCCCAACGGTTCGGGGGTCCTGCGGGGAACCGTCAGGGAAAACTGACATGTTAGACTTGCTCTAGTATCAACCCTAGCCCTAACATAAATCCCTGAAGATCCGCACATCAGGCGGCGGTCTCTGGTGTTCTCTTCAACCCCCTCCCAGGGTTTGTTCCATCAGAGCCGAGTACTGGAGAGATCATTCATGCGATTGAGATTTTCGAATAGCATTTGCAAGTGTTTTGAGTGCTCCCAACGGTCAAGGGGTCCTTCGGGGACTCGCGGTGGGACTGTCAAGACCACCGGGCGAGATTGGACTGCCTCTTGGAGTCAGTCTCGGGTAGCGGAGTCCCAGAATAGCCGCCTTTGACTCGGACGGCGGACAGCGTAGGACGAGACAATGCTCTTCGGCGATGGGGCACTAGTTGGACTGTAGGCGGTGCCGAGGGACTGCCGGGAGAGATAATCGACGGCAGGGGGCGGCGGTGGATGAGAAGGGTGATGTTTCATGATTTCAGCTCTGAATCTTCACTTGGAAATCTGGTTAAATAAGTAGAATGAATGGCCTGGGTAGGAATCTCGGAGTCTGATTTGTGGATGAGCTTCTGCTCGGGAATAAATTTTCGGGTTTTATCTGCTCCCCTTCTATTAATCACAAGTTTAGGTGCATTACACAATCCAAGGCGGTATTGCAGAGCTAGTTACCATATCACCAACTCTATAGGATGGGGGGCACCTACCGATATGGGGTACCCAAGTTAGGCGGGTTCGCAGGTGGCGGGCAAATAAAGTTGTGCGACACTGTGCGGAGTGCTCTTCATTGGTACAATATAAAGGACGGCGGGGGTGTGAGGGCCTAACATAGTTGCCAGAGCTGGTACCGTACAGGATTCCCCGGCCCTAGTTCGTCAGGGTCTTCGGCTTTTGGGCATGGGGAGTCCGCTCACCCCCCAAAATGACGGACTATGGGCGATAGCCCGTCCCATCCTACTTCTAAAAAGGACGGATGGAGCATTGAGAATGCTGTAGAAGACATATGTGGGGATGGAAGCACACCTGTGGCAGGGCCGGCCACCTTATTAGTAGGTCAATCGGCCCTCCATTGAGCATATTCGCTTGCTAGCTTTGAGGCCCTAGCCTGATAGAGAACGGTGGGTATTACCATCCGGAGGTGATGCTCTGGTGCAGAAAGGTGAACTCTAATTTAGATTGGCAAGCACCGATTGCCCAAGTGCATAGCGGGGGAAGTTACGAAAACTTTATCCCTCCAAAGAATTTCTAGGATCGGACGTGCTCTCTGGAACCAAAGCGAAATCCTCCGGGCAAAGGTTGGTGAACCCGAGCAACTTAGGATCACACTTCACCAACTCAATTGATTTTAGGATTGTGGAAGATACCCGTGAGGCCGTTACTTGTGTTAATAAAGAAGGATTACTGGTTAGAATGAGGATGGTAGGATTAGGGGAAGGTGGAGAGGTTTGTCGAAGGGCTGGGTATACGTAGTAATTTTACGAGTAACAGCAGCGGGGGATGGAGATGCCCGTGATAGACAAAGAAAGCCGGAAAACGTGACAAGGGAGTCAGGAGTTCTTGGAGTGTTTAGCAGCCCAGGCCACCCGATTTCTGTGTTTCAAACAAGTTTTTTTAAATTTTTCCCCCAGTAGGATATTTTTAGGTTGATACTGGTCAGTAATGGGGTATAAGATAAAGTTAGCCCAACTCTGGTTTGGTTGGTCAAAATTACCTGTGTGTAGTGCGAATAATGCAAGTAGAGGTAAATCGGTCAGATACCAGTACTCCAGTGTTTGGTCAAGGAAAAAAGTATGTCCAACACTTGGTGGAGTGGATGGAGAAAACACAGTTCTCTGAATGGTCAATGAGGTCTTGAAGCCAGCCAGAGGGAGTTCGACGGAACCACCTTTCAGGTCAGATGTAGTACTTGCTAGGTCCGGCTCATTAAAAGTGAGGTCTTGTGGTACAAATTTCCTACTTTGCGGGATGAGTGCTGGTCGGCTAGGGGTCTTTTTTCCTGCGGCAGTTCCACCGGCGGTGTGAAAATGGGATAATCCATCTCCTTGGGGAATGTAGAAAGATTTTTTCTAGTGCTCGGCTGTGGAATAGCCCTAGGCTAGCGCAAGAAACTTAGCCTCGCTGATTGGGTTGACCGACTGCAGAAAGAGACATCCGTCAAACGCGTCGGTCAACTACTATATGATACCGTACTTCTAGGCTGAACTACACGTATACCGGTGCCTAGAACCCTATTGTAAATATCGCGGAAGGTATGCCGGAGTGTTGCTGCTTAGTCATAGAGCTGTGATGGTTGTCATTGGTATTGGGTTTCTTGGGCCCTTTCAAATCTCCTCTCTCTTCTCTTACACACAGTCTTTTCTTTCCGGTCCAAATCAATCGAACTGGTTTTACCACAACTCTTATTTCGCCTTTCTTTTCCCTCTTGTTCACATTCTGTAAAGCTACCCCCAATACCTTTCGTACCCGGTTACGCCTACTCCTTATCAGTCCCTACTCCCTACCTATCACTTCTAACACCCTAGATCACCAGCCGGCTATCTGTTGAAACCACACATTCTCACTCCGTTTTATACGGTTTGGGAAACCACCCCAGAATTCGAATTTCTATGCCATGTAGTAAATTACTAACCTCTGTCAAGGACTGGTTGTGGTAGAAAGGGAGGCTTCCATGGTCAGCTTAATTCACTTTCTGTTTCAAGAATACCTCCGGGCTGGTTGATGCTTTTTCAGTGGAGTTCATCGGCAATAGCAGAAGCCTGCTCAAGTTATCTGAATTCCTAACAGGTCAAGATCTTTTCAATTAGTCTCTCCCTGAGCTCAAAGAAAACCCTTTACTCAAATATCCTTCTGTACTCGAGCATAAGTAGAAAGATAGACTATGGTATGAGAGATAGGGCAACCTAAAGCAACCCCGCGCCCCTCTGCGATGCAGGAGCACTGTGCTGTGCTCACTGCGCTTAGCAGTTGCGGCTAATATTAAATTTACTTGTAAAAAGGATGGTGCTTATCTTCCCGGAACCCAGTGCGAGTGCGCTTGCTCACCCGCATTGATCTCAGGAGGAACTATGTTTTGATTCTTTAAGCCGGGTGGTATGTAACTTAGGTTTTGCGGCTCACACATCAGAAAGGTTTGGTGTAGACTTATCATATATCATATACGAGTACGATACCTAGGGGCCGTTTACCTGTGGTAAATCTAGAAGGTGGCGTTACAACTGGTAACCGTGCCAAGGTTCCCGCCACTTCGAAAGACGCTAAGCGACCTTCGAACTACGGCATTCCAATGGAGTCCTCACGGCTCAACGATAGTCACAGCTCAACGATAGATTTGAAATAAAATTTCTCACCACACGAAGATAAAAGTTGAAAAAGAGAGGGAAAAAAATGGAAGACTTATTTGCAAAGACTTAAAACAATGTATGGGAAAGTTAGAAGGGCTTTAAAAGCATCAGAGGATGTTTAGTAGTGGTTCGTAATTCTTAAATTTCCATACAAATAAATCTATCGTTGAGCTGTGAACTATCGTTGAGCTGTGGGGCACTCTCTTGAGGGTGCCCTAGGTTATTCCCCTCTTGTAGACGGTGCACCTAATTTTCCACTGTCCTAAATTCTTGGTGCTAGATGGTTAAAACACGGCGTTGCCTCGCAGGTGTGTTTGGAAAACCTACTACTCGTAGACTTTAGACGGTACTTGTACGCTACTTTAGGTAAATAATAGCTACTTGTCCTTACTAGGGGTTTTCAAAGTTCAGAAGAGAGACGATGGTAAAATGATCGGCACCCAGCCATGCATTAGTGTGCATTAGGGCACATATTAACAGTGGCCAATTGTATCAGAGGATTTCAAGTCGCATATTTGAAGCCCCCAAAAATGAGATTGAGTAAGGTGAGCAAGTTTGGTATGTACTCGCCCAAATAACAAGTCTGCTCCCCTAGGCATTGGGGAGTGGGTGGGTTTAGCAGGCACATCTCTAAAAGCTGGGGACAGATTTTTCTTTGAGCCAGTATAATACTGTAAGAGCAAAGAAAATTCCTATCTTCTACTAAGAAGTTGAGATACCGTTGGCTTGTTGGTGGTTAATAAGGCCCAGGTACTTAACCCGCATGGAAGTATTCTCTCATTACCAAAGCTAAAACTCTGATCTTGGCTCGTTACCGACCTCTTGACCTCCGTCTCTACCTGAAAAAAATGTATTGTATGGTAAGGTAAAGTGATTGTAAATTAACCGTTTTTGTGTATGCCAAGCTTGGCCGAAACGCCACAGTAACCTACTTTTCGTCAACTTTTTTAACTTTGAAAACCCCTACTCCTCCAGCCGTCTAGCACCCCTTAACGGTCGGCACCGTCCCGAAGTAGACGGCTGTATAGTACAGTATAGGTAAACGGATTCAACTACAGAGACTTTAAATTGTTCATGCATCGCACCGCAAAATGTGGGGCCGGCATTACTGTAAAGTACAGTACAGGTACAGCACGATATAATTAAAAAGATCTTTTATGGCTCAGACTGGGGGGAACCACATGATGCGGTGGACATAGAGGGGCTAGGTAGGGTTGGCACAAATCTGAGGAGGTTGATACGGTAGGTTCTGCGCTGGGGAATTGGTGAGGTGACACGGATCACCCCGCTTCTCTTTAGCCCACAAAAACTCCAGCACTTGACTAACTCCACCCTTCATCACCGGCAATATCCTCAGCTGTGGAAAAGAAAATGTCGCAATCTTTCAGTCATAATGTCAACTCTTTAAACACGAACTACACTGTTAACTTTACCGTTGCCGACGACCGATCTAATATCCTAGCCTGGTTATCCCCACTAGATCCCAGTTCGCGGCATCAAGACATCCGAGATCGTCGAGTCGAAATTGTAGGAGAGTGGCTGTTACAAACCGAGGAATTTAGAAACTGGCAGGCCGGTAGTGGGGAAGATGGATCCGATAACGCAGTTTTGTTTTGCTCTGGGAACCCGGGGGTCGGCAAAACATATATTAGGTAACAACGACGAATCACACCGGACAGAAGAAAAGGGGAAGCACTGACCAGCCGCGATGTTATGATAGCTCTCTAGTGATAGACAGCTTGTGTGATCAGGCTGGAGAAGAAAATTCCACCGTCGCATTCTTTTATTTTGACTTTACCGTCCAGAAGGGCCAGTCCCCCGCGAACACGATGGGCTCTCTGCTGAAACAGGTGGTTGGCGGCCTGGAGGAGATCCCGGAGGAGGTATCGCAAACATACCAAAAACAAAAAAAGGGAGGACGGGGACCTCAGCTCTCGGATATTGTGAAAATGCTACAGACTACCTCTTCCAAAGCGCGCACGTTCATATGTATCGACGCTATAGACGAATGTGTGCCAGAATACCGAGTGAAGCTTCTTGATTCGCTCAACAAAATTCTCCAAAACTCTCCAGGCACTAGAATATTCGTAACTGGAAGACCGCACATTCGACCCGAGATTGAAAAGCGCTTACTTGGAAGAGTGACGAGTCTATCTATAAGTACCGAGAGGGATGATATGATTAGATATCTTCACAGCAGGCTCGAAGATGACACAACCCCTGATGCGATGGATGGTATTCTGAAGGCAGAGATTCTGAGGAAAATTCCTGAAAGAATTTCGGAAATGTATGTATTATGGAAACAACACTTGAGATAGTTACCTGAGCCATGCACTGACAGATACAATTCTAGATTCTTACTAGCCTCACTAAGTATCGATGCGATCCTGCAGGAAACCACAATCCATCGCAGGCGACAAAGGCTCAGGGCAATGGCCGATGGCTTAGGGTTGGAGGATGCTTATGGCACAACGCTGGGTCGGATAAAGGGACAAGGGGGGGAGAGAGCGAGGCTTGGCATAGCTGCTTTGATGTGGATATCTCACTCGGAGCGGCCCTTGGAAGCCAATGAACTGTGCCATGCATTAGCAGTAGAAATAGGGTCGCCAAATCTCAATGCCGACAATGTTCCTTCAATAGGTACAGTACTGGCGTGTTGTCAAGGACTCGTTGTGGTAGAAAAGGAGACTTCCACGGTCCGGTTAATCCACTTTACTCTTCAGGAATACCTCCGGACTCATCCCGACCTTTTCGGCGCGGCTCACTCGACAATGGCGGAAACCTGCTTAAGTTACCTAAATTCCCAGCAGGTTAAGGCCTTTTCGATTTTCCCCTTTCCCGATCTCCGAGACTCCCCATTTCTCGAATATTCTTCTCTGTATTGGGGAGTTCACGTAAAACGGGACATTTCCGATTGCGCGAAACAGCTGGCACTCAAATTATTTGACGGCTACGATCGCCATATATCTTCTAGCATCCTCTTGGAGGCACAGGGCTTGTATCCGTATCGTGTGGGTTTTTATGAACCTTCCCTGTTCAGTTTTCTACATTGCGCATCCTTCTTCGGGATTGTTGAGATTGTAGCTTGTTTGGTAGAGATGGAAGGTTGTGATATCAACCAAATGGATTTTACGGGTAATACACCACTCAATTGGGCTGCTTGGAATGGACACGAAGGAGTGGTGAAAATGCTACTCGGACGAGACGACGTCAATCCCGACAAACCAAATAAATACGGCCAAACACCACTCTGGCAGGCTGCTTCGAACGGGCACGAAGGAGTGGTGAAAATGCTACTCGGACGAGACGACGTCAATCCCGACAAACCAAATAAATACGGCCAAACACCACTCTGGCGGGCTGCTTCGAACGGGCACGAAGGAGTGGTGAAAATGCTACTCGGACGAGACGACGTCAATCCCGACA